>Ga0247670_1000001_pt1 | contig 124653 bp, 125 predicted proteins | sample CNK11_metaG_FD_183042 | JGI IMG/M metagenome (GOLD analysis project Ga0247670, IMG submission 183042) | Soil microbial communities from Purdue University Martell Research Forest, Indiana, United States - CNK11 | ecosystem: Environmental > Terrestrial > Soil > Temperate forest > Bulk soil...
TTTGCTGAAGACAATCTTTCCGCCATCATCTTTCTCATCCCAGCCGACGGAATAGAGGACGAATCTCCCATCGTCCGTGCGATGATAATGTAGCGGCTGGCCATTGATGAGGTCGTGCGGAAGTTTTTCGATGAACTGCGGCGCGAGGACGTCGAGCGTGTCGGGATAATTGCCGCGCGCGAGGCGGAAGCGTTCGAGCGCGCAGGCCGTGCGCGCCAGATCCACCTGTGATTGGATCATCGCAAACTTTTTAACAGCCGTGGCAATGGCGGGAAAAACCATCAGAGCCTGAACTTTGTAATACGAATAATGTTTCATCTGCGACTTCACGGCATCCTGAGCTTCACGCAAGGCGGCGGGCGCGGCCACCCGGTTCGTCAGATCAACGAGCGGCACGATGAACTGCTGGTGCATCTGCGCAAAGGCGAGTTCGGTTCCATAAAAAAAGGCGCTCGGCGCCCACCGCAGACTGGTGGTCACGATTTTGTTCGTCCCGGCGCTGTCATCCACGGATTTCATTTCACGGGTGATTCTTTGTTTCTCGATGGATTGGATCGCCATTATTTTTTCACCACGCATGGCGAATTGGAAGTCAGCCAGAAAATCCTGCCGGGCCAGCATCTGTTCCAGATCGGCCAGCTGGGCGTCTGACCAGCGTTGTTGCGCCAGACCTTCATACACCGGCTGTAGCGTGATGGCCATCATCGCAATGCAGACCAGATGCGAAATCAGAAACGGCTGGTCGCGGATGGAATTATTCACTGCCAGCAGAAGCTTCAGGTCGTTCAGCGCCTTTTCACTTTGTCCGTCATCCAGTTCGGCTTGAATTCGCAACTGCAAATATTGGGCGCAGACTTTCGTGCTTGCCAGATAAGGCAGGAGCTTCCAGGCGTCATCAAAACCATTGTCATAATCGAGGGGCAATCGCGCATAAGGACGCCGGCTGGCTTCCCGTAATTCTTCGGTTGCCGGATCAAATATACTTAACGCCAGCAAGACATCCTTGGCCGGTGTTTGCGGCTGTGATGCGATTTGAAAACCGTTGGTCTTTCCCTGGGACGTTGCGGCAAAATCGCGGAAATAATGCTGCCACTGCTTCAGGTCGGTTAATTTTCCCTTTTGCCAGTTACCCCCATCATTCGGCCAAAGTCCCGAATCCCCGCGATAGATATCAAAATTCATTCGGTTGACGACATTCGTATCGCGTGGCTCCAGCATGCCCGTGTTTTGTTTGCGATTCCAATTCACGGCGTCGGCAACAATCGGTGCGCAGAAAAAATTCTGGTCGTCCGGCACGGCGGGCGGAATCACCGAAGCAATGTCCAGCCGCTCACCGCGCGCGGTGGCTTCGCGCTTGAAAGTTTCCCAGGCGTGCTTGCCGCGCCAGTTTTCTTCCGTGACCAGGATGGCGACCAGCGTGGCGATGACAGCCAATCCGGTCAGTCCCCAGCGCAAGAGCCGCCAGCGCAATTTACTTTTGGGTTTGTCATTCATGTCGATTTAAATTGTAGCAGCCGAGGTAACGAGGCTCTGATTAATTCCCGATCTCCGAAAATGAGCCTCCTCACGTCGGCTGCCACGAAATTCAGGTCATCATCATTTCATCGCTTTCGGTCCGTGGCTTGGGCGAAATACTTCTCGGACGGTCGGCATCCGGCGGCAATGAACGATCAGTGAGCAATTCATTCATCCAGCGTTGCTGCGCCTGCAGATTCATGGGCACCCCACCCGATCTGACGCTTTTACCGGTGACACTGCTCACGTTGTCACGCTGGGAGAAGTTGACGATGAAAATCAAAATCCAGACCGTTGCCAGTCCCGTCCAAGTCCGGCGGGCCGGCCAGATGAGCTCCAGCCAGAGTTTGTTTGAACAACCAAGTAACGAAGTAACGAAGGAAGCTGGCAAACTTTGTTCCTTTGTTCCTTCGTTGTTCAATCCGGCCACGACCGAGCGGCGAACAGCGTCGAGCTTCGGCGCGACGGCCTGATGGCGGGCAAACAAAATGTCACGCGGCGTTTTCATAAAAAATTTCTTTCAACGCAGAGACGCAAAGAACGCGGAGATTCGCCGAGAAAACAAACTCTGCGTTTCTTTGCGTTCTCCGCGTCTCTGCGTTTATTTCCCATTTTCATCTCTTAACCCCCTCCAACATTTTTCTTAAAGCGCGTTTGCCGTAGTGCAGCCGCGACTTCACGGTGCCAAGCTGCGTTTTGGTGATGCGGCTGATTTCTTCCAGCGAAAAATCTTCGACGAAGTGCAGCAGCAAAACCGAGCGTTGCGGCAGCGGCAGTTGGTTCAGCAGATTCACAAACTCGGCCTCCTGTTCCTGCCGGATGAGCAAATCATCCGGGCCGTCTTCAAACTCATCCGGCGATTCGGGAATTTCATCGAACAGCAGCTCCTTCCGTTTGCGCCAGCACTGGACGCATTTCTGGTGCGCGATGCCAAAGAGCCAGCCGCCAAATTTATGATCCTCCCGCAGCCCGCCAATGTGCCTGACGGCGGCGATGAATGTTTCCTGCACAATGTCGAGGCCGGCCTGTTCGTCGCGGACGAGTTCAAACACATAAACATAAAGCGGCAGCTGGTATCGCCGGAAGAGCGCGTCCCAAGCCGCCGGTTCACCGGCGCGGGCCTGGGTCACGGGCAGTTGTTCGGGTTCGGCCACGTCCGGCATGTTCCCCAAGTGGAATGGCCGGGGCGAGCAAAGGTTCAATATAAATCAAAATAGTTTTTGAGGTGCAAATCTGATTGTAAACCCTATGAATGAATAGCAAGCTTCGCTACCGTCGCGTTCAGCCTTCCAACGATGTCGGCGGACAACAAGATCGCATTTGACCACGGCGGGAAAATTGAAGCAACAAAGGAATCAGAATATGAAAACCCTACAACTAACCATCGGCTTTTTGCTGATGATGGGACTGCTGACCGCTATTCGTCCCGCCGGTGCACAGACAAATTTCACCATCCTGAAAAGTTTCACGGGTGCACCTGATGGGAATATCCCATATTCCACTTTGGTGGCCGATACAAATGGGGTGCTGTATGGCACAACCGTAAATGGTGGCATCTCTAATCAAGGAACTATATTCGCCATCCAGCAGAATGCTTTCGGGTATACGAATACTTTTGGATATGTCACATTAAGAAGCTTTGCCGGCGCAACCAATGGCGTGGCACCTTATGCTGGGCTTGTCTTGAGCACTAATGGCAGTTTATATGGAATAACGTATGGCGGTGGCATATCAAACTACGGGACGGTTTTCACAATAAACCGGGACGGCAGTGGTTTGGCCTATCTTCACAGTTTTACAGGCACCACTGACTGTAAGAATCCTGAAGCTGGCTTAATTGAAGGCAGTGACGGCGCATTGTATGGAACAACCTATTTTGCGGACGGCGCAACTCGCGGCACAATCTTTAAGATAAACAAGGATGGAAGCGGATATATGATATTACACACCTTTACCGGCACCAGTTCAGGCGGAGATGGCCAAAACCCCATTTGCAAATTGCTTGAAGCTGATGATGGCTTGATCTATGGAACCACTTCACTTGGCGGTTCTGCAAATGCTGGGACAGTTTTTGCGATTAACAAAGATGGCACTGGCTACAACATTCTTTATAGTTTTAAGACAACTGGCGGGGACGGACGTCAGCCTGGTGCGGGTCTGCTGGAGGGTAGTGATCAAGTGCTTTATGGAACAACCTACGTTAGTGGTGGAACTGGAACCAATGGAACCGTGTTCAGCCTTAATAAAAACGGTAGCAACTATCAAATCTTGCATCGATTTTCCACTAGCAATGGCGATGGACAAAGACCCGATGGCGAATTAATCGAAGGTGCTGATGGTGCTCTTTACGGTGGAACAGATTCTGGCGGCACTGGCTCATCAGGCACAATATACAAACTAAATAAAGATAGCAGTGGCTATCAAATTTTACGAAATTTTTCTTCGGGCAACGGTGATGGTCACATTCCAAGATGCGCTTTGTTGCAATTAAGCAACGGCGTTTTTTATGGAACGACGGAGTTTGGTGCCGTCGGCGGGGCAGGCTGTGTCTTTGCCCTCAGCGCCGCACCCTTGCCGCCCCGGATTTTGTCCCTGTCTGCTTTAAGCAGCTCAAACTGGCTTCAATGCGCCGCGACTTCCGCCGTGCAATATGATGTTCAACGCTCCACCAACTTGTCTTCGTGGTCTCTTCTGACAACCGTGACATCACAAACAAACGGCCAATTGAATTACTCCGATTTAACCCCTCCTCGGCCAAACGCTTATTATAGGCTTCAACAACATTGAAGCCGGTTTCCTGATTGCAAGTATCTCCACGCTGTAGTCTTTCCATTTCTTGTGGCGGCGCGAGCTATCCGTGTGACCGACGAGCGCCGTTGGCGCGACTTATTTGCACAATCCAGACAGTCCTCCAGGCTTTCAGGATTGCCAAGCGCGCGTCCAATCCGCAAATTATGCGCTTGCCGTCGGTTGCCGAATCATTCCGCGCCCCGGCCCAGACTTAAAATGTTTTCATTCCTCCGCCAGACCAGCCCGGTGCGGCTCGCGATTCTTCTGTTGTTTGCCCTGACGTGTTATCGCCTCTGGTTCATCACGCAGATGGAGATGATGCCGGACGAAGCCTACTACTGGCTCTGGTCGAAACATCTGGCCGCGTCGTATCGCGACAAAGGCCCGGCCATCGCCTGGGTCATCGCGCTCGGGACAGAATTGTTCGGCAACACGGTGTTCGGCATCCGCTTCTTCGCCGTCCTCCTGAGCACCGGCACCGGCGTCGTGATCTTCATGCTGGCACGGCGGTTGTATGACGACCGCGTGGGTCTGTGGTGCCTGGTGCTGGCGGCGGTGATCCCGCTGATGGCGGTGGGTTCCATCTTGATGACGATTGATTCGCTGAGCGTCTTTTTCTGGGCGCTGGCGGCGTATATTTTTTGGAAGGCGATCCACCGTGACCATCTGATGGACTGGTTCTGGCTGGGACTGGCGGTCGGTGCGGGTTTCCTCGCCAAGTTCACCAACGGGGTGCAGCTGGGTTGCATCGGATTTTTTCTGCTCTGGTCCAAGGAACACCGGCGGCTGTTGTTCAGCCCCAAGATGCCGGTGCTCGGCGCCGGGTTCGGCCTGTGCATCCTGCCGATCCTTTGGTGGAACATCCAGACCGGCTGGGTTCACGCCATGGCACTGCATTCGCGCAGCGGCGTGAAAAGTTCGTTTCAAATCCGTCCCGGCCAGTTGCTGGAATTTCTCGGCGGACAGTTTGCGGTGATCTCGCCGTTCATCATGGCGGGCCTCGTGGTGGCCGCCGCCGCGCTGCTCTGGAAACGGCACACGGATTTGCGCGTGCGCTTCCTGATGAGCCAGTTCCTGCCGGTGTATGGCCTGTTCATGTTTTTCAGTTTGAACAACGCGGGTCAGGCGAACTGGGCGGCGCCGGCGCTGGTCACCGGCATCATTTTCACGGTGGTTTACTGGCGGGAAATCGTGGCGCGGCATCCGGCCTGGCGCTGGGGCGTGGGCGCGGCCTTTGCCCTGGCGCTGATGATGACGGTGTTGATGCACAACACCGGACCGCTCATGGTCGTGTTGAATCGCCTCGCAGAATCCCAGAGCTGGAAGCCCATCACCGACCCGTTGCGTCGCGCCCAGGGCTGGAAGGATTTCGCGGCGCACGTGCAGGCCGCCCGGGAGAAATACAACGCAAACCTGTTGATCGCCGATCATTATTCCCAGGCCAGCATGATGGCGTTTTATCTGCCGGATCAACCGGTGACCTATCTGCTGCCCGCGCCGTATGGGGCGTCGCAGTTCACCCTCTGGCCGGGCTATGATAAACGGCCCGACACCCGCGCCCTGTATGTGACCACCCAAACCAATCCCGCAAAAGCCATCCCGCCAACCTTGCGGGAGGAATTCGGCAGCGTGGAACTGGTGGACGATTTCTGGGCGCAACATGACGGCCGGCCGATGACGCGTTTCTACATCTACCTGTGCACGGCCAATTGAAAAAGATTTTTCCAAGGTTGCCAACCGCGCCGCAAACCCGCTAAATGAAGGGAATGTCAACGGTCGCCGAACAACTCCGCCTCGCGCGGGAAGCCAACAATTTCACGGTCGAACAAATCGCGGAGATGACCAAAATCCGCACCGACCACGTCCGCGCCCTCGAAGAGGGCAACTTCAGCGTATTCTCCGCCCCGGTTTACATTCGTGGCTCGGTGAAAAATTATGCCACCCGCATGAAGCTGGACGTGCCGCAAATCATGGCCGCACTGGATGAGGAACTGGGCCGCACGGAAAACTACAGCGAGCCGCCGGCACTCACGGAGGAAGCCAACAAGCCGCTCGACCACCTCACTTTTTTGCTGGCGAAACTGAATCTGAAAATGGCGCTGGCCGGGGCCGTGGTGCTGGGGATCATTTTGCTGGTCATGCTCATCAACAGCGTCTTGCGCCATCGCGCCAAGAACAATCCGCTGACCAATCTGCCGCCCGCCCGCATTGAGCCGGCCAATCCCGGTAACACCCTGCCGCTGCCAAAACATTAAAAGACTGTCTGAAAAGTGCTGGCGAACGAATCGTCCTCGTTCCCCTGCTCGTTCTCGTCCTCGGTTTGCTTGGGGAATTTCGAGGACGAGAACGAGAACGACGAAGAGGAGGAGGGCAAATGCGGCATTTTTAGACAGCCTCCAAGCTCCAAATTCCAAACACCAAGCTCCAGAGAAATTTCAACCGCCAAGCCTCAATCGAGGCGCCCGCAGTCGGAATTGAATCTTGAACACTTGATGTTACTCTGAAGTTTGGAGGTTGGGGCTTTTTCCTCACATGTCGTCCAGATAAATCCGCCGGTTGCGCCAGAGGTAAATGATGCCGGACATCGCGGTCAGCACGACGGTGACCCAGAGCATGACTTCCGCAAATGCCGGCACCCATGGCGTGAGCAAATCCCGCAACGCCACCGGCCATTCCTGGCACGCGTCCACCACCAGCAGCGCGATGATGCAGACGATCTGCGAGATGGTCTTGTGCTTTCCGTAGCGTTCCGCCGCCAGCACGATGTTTTTGGACGCCGCGATCAGGCGCAGGCCGGTGATGGCCAGTTCGCGCCCGACGATGATGACCACCATCCAGGCCGCGACTTTCACCGGTGCATCCGGATGCAGATCCGGATGCAGATGGGTGCTTTCCACAAACGCAATGAACGCGGAGCACACCATGATCTTGTCCGCCAGCGGATCCATCAGCTTGCCGAAGTTCGTGATCAGGTTGCGCGAGCGGGCGATGTGGCCGTCGAGAAAATCCGTCACGCCCGCCAGGCAAAAGAAGATCAAGGCGAGCGTGTCGTTGTAAGCGAACTTGGAAAACATCGCCCAAAGAAAGACCACCGTCAGTCCAAAACGTGCGACCGTCAGCTTGTTGGGCAGGTTCATCTAAAATGGATGGATGGATGAACGGATTGATGGCTTGGTGGTTTTCCCATTCATCCACCAATCCAAAAATCCATTCAGCCGTTTCTTCTTCATGCGCCGAACTTGTCGAACATCTTCGCGTTCGCCTGCATGAGGCGGATTATGAATTTCGCCGGGAACACGCCTAGCGAACCGCTGTTCGCGCCGGTTTCGGTGAAGCGTTCCAGTTTGTCCGATCCGCTGGTGGCGGAATGGATCATCACCGGCTGCGGATGCCAGGAGTGACCGTGCATCGCGCACGGCGTCGAATGATCACCGGTGACCACGAGCACGTCCGGCCTCTTCTTCAGGAGGATCGGGAGCGCGGCGTCGAAATCTTCGATCGCTTTTTTCTTCGCGGCAAAGTTGCCGTCTTCACCGTATTTGTCGGTGTATTTGTAATGGATGAAAAAGAAATCGTAGTTGTCGTATTCCTTGAGATAGCGCTCGAACTGTTCCTTGATGGTCTGCGGGCCTTCGATCTTCACCATGCCGACGAGTTGCGCGAGACCTTTATACATCGGATACACCGCCAGGCACGCGGGCTTGAGCAGATAGCGGTCGGCGAACAGCGGGATGTGCGGCTGATGCGCGATGCCGCGCATGAGAAAACCGTTTGCCGGCTTTTGTTTGGCGAGCACCGGCAGCGCGGCCTTGTAGAAGTCCGCGATGAGCTTCGCCATTTTCTTCTGCTTCAGATTTTTCGCATCGCGCGGCTTCACGGTCGGGATCGCAAATCCTTCACGGTTCGGATCCGCGTCGGTCAGCGGGCCTTCCAGTCCCTTGCCCCGGAACACGACGACGAAGCGATGTTCCTTGCCCGCCTTGATGATGACCTGTGTGTCGCCGATTTTTTTGATCTTGGCGGTGAGCAGCGCCACGAGTTTCTCACAGGTCTCGGTCGGGATCCGGCCGGCACGGCGGTCGGTGACGATGCCCTTGTTGTCGAGCGTCGCAAAATTGGCGCGGGCGCAGACGTCGCCGGGTTTCAATTCCAGCCCGAGGCCAAGCGCCTCGATGACGCCGCGGCCGACTTGAAATTCCAGCGGATCATAACCAAACAGACCGAGATGGCCGGGCCCGCTGCCGGGCGTGATGCCGGGCGCGACGGGAATCATGCGGCCCTGCGCGGAATCCCTGGCGATCTTATCGAGGTTCGGCGTGTGGGCGGCTTCCAGGGGCGTGAGATAATGCTGCTCCTTGGTCGCGATGTCGCCAAGGCCATCCAGCACGACAAGGACGTGTTTCGTTTTGGATTTAAGGGTCAGTTCCGAATAGAGGGCATCTAAATTCATCCGGGGAGTTTACAAAAGAAGAGCCGGGTGGCAATTCGATTCCCATTTGCTCCGCCCGAAATCAGTGACATGATTTGGTCATCGATGAATCCGCTGATGTTACACGAACTTCACCACGGCCTCGGCGCCAGCTTCGGGGAATTGAACGGCGCGCAGATCGTGAAGGACTACGGCGATCCGCGAGCCGAACACGCCGCGCTCCGCGAAACCGCCGGCGTGGTGGATCTCAGTTTTCGATCGCGCATCTGCCTGGTGGGCGCCGACCGGGCGCGCTATCTGCACGGCCAGGTCACCAACGACGTGAAAAAACTTCACGTCGGCGAAGGCTGTTACTCCGCCATCACCACCGCCAAAGGCAAAATGGAAAGCGATCTGAATATTCTGGCGCTCGCCGACGAACTGCTTTTGGATTTCGAGCCGGGCCTGACGGACAAGATTTCGCAGCGGCTGGAAAAATTCATCGTCGCCGACGACGTGCAGATCGTGGACGCCGCGCCGCATTACGGCTTGCTGAGCGTGCAAGGGCCGCAGGCGGCGGAAGTCGTCCGGGCGCTCGGCTTGTTTACAGACCTTCCCGCCAAAATACTCGACTCAGTGAAGATCTCCGACGCCACCCTCGGCGAAATTTATCTGGTGAATCATGCGCGGCTGTTAAGTTTTTGTAGCAGCCGAGGTAACGAGGCTCAAATTAAAGATGAGTCAGAGCCTCCTTACGTCGGCTGCTACAATTCGGGTTTCGACCTGTTCGTCCCCAACAATTCTCTCGGCGCGGTCGCGGACAAATTGATTTTCGCCGCGAAACAGATCGGCGGACGCGCCGCCGGCTGGCAGGCGTTTGAGACTGCGCGCATCGAGGCAGGCATCCCGCGATTCGGCGCGGACATGGACGAGTCGAACATCCCGCTCGAATGCGGCATTGAGAGCCGCGCCATCGTTTATAACAAAGGCTGCTACATCGGGCAGGAAGTCATCAACCGCGTCCACAGTGTCGGCCACGTGAATCGCGAATTGCGAGCCTTGCGGCTGGCCACCGATTTGGAACCGCTGCCAAAAAAGGGAGACAAACTGTTTCATGCAGGCAAGGAAACCGGCTATGTGACCAGTGCGGTAAGATCGCCGGTGCTCGACGCCAACATCGCGCTCGGCTACGTCCGCCGTGAAGCCAATCAAATCGGCAACGAACTGGCGTTGCACACGATGGCGGGCGAAAGTCCGGCGAAAATAGTGGAACTGCCGTTTGTATAGATCGGAGTGCGCCCGTCCCCGGGCGCTGCGATGTTCAATCAGCGGGCAGCGTGGATTTTTATGAAGCGTCAACCACAAGCTCCTTGCTGCTTTTGCGGACGACTTCCGATTGTTTGAAAGCCTTCAGTCTTAAGTCCGTTGCAGCGCCCGGGGACGGGCGCGCTCCGTCACCAATCTGTCTCATGATAATCCTTCAGGAATTTGCCCCAGACAGGTTCGCCGGTGGTGGCCTCGAGTGCGCCAGCCCTCTGGCGCTGTAAGAGCGTGATACCAATCAAAGCGGCTTGGGATTACGAACAAAGGATGAACGGCGAGGTTGGTAAAGGCCAAGGAGTTGTAAAACAGGAACTCTTTACTCCTCCCGGCAATGCTGCTAGCGTCCGCAGCAATGCACCCCGCGAGTTTTGCTTCTCGCGGTTCGCATGCAGCCAAATGATCCAGATTGAATTGCTCACCAAGCTCTACGGCGACTTCACGGCCGTGAACGAACTATCCTTCTCCCTGCAACCGGGAGAAGTGTTGGGTCTGGTCGGCCCCAACGGCGCCGGCAAGACCACCACCATGCGTTGCCTGGCCGGCATCATCCCGCCCACCCGCGGCACCGTGACCATCTGCGGCCACAACCTCGCCACGAATGCGATCGAGGCGAAACGGCAGCTCGCCTTTTTCACCGACGAACCGCGCCTGTTCGATTACCTCACCGTCTGGCAGCATCTGAACTTCGTCGCGCGCATCTACAACGTCGCGGACTTTGAGCCGGTCGCACGCACGTTGCTGGAGGAACTGGAACTGGCGGACAAGATGGACAAGCTGCCGGGCGAACTCTCGCGCGGCATGAAGCAAAAGCTCGCCATCGCCTGCGGGTTGTTGCATGCGCCCAGGGTGATGTATTTCGACGAGCCGCTCACCGGCCTCGATCCCATGGGCATCCGCCGGATGAAGGATTCCATCCTCAAACGCGCCCGCGGCGGCGGCACGGTCATCATCAGTTCGCACCTCCTGCATCTCGTCCAGGAAATCTGCTCCCGCATCCTGATCCTGAAAAACGGGCGCAAGGTGATCGACGGCACCATCGCCGAGATCGCGCAACAGTATTCCGGCGAACCCGGCGATGCGAACCTGGAGGAGGTTTTCTTCCGGGCCACGAATGAACCGCCGCGCCTGCCATGATCGCCGCGCTGTTTTATTTGCAATGGCACACGGCCAAAAATCGTTTGACCATGCGGTTCAAACGGCTCAAGCAGCCGAAATATCTCCTGGGCGCGCTGGTCGGCGGGCTTTACTTCTACTGGTATTTCTTCCGCGTGCTGCTCATGCCGCAACATCATGGCAACGGCCATTTCCCCGTCACGACCCAGGGTCCGGCCGATCCGCTGTTCTTCGAATCCATCGGCGCGCTGGCTCTCCTTGTGTTCATCGTGCTGGCGTGGGTTCTGCCGCACAAGCGCGCGGCGCTGACGTTCTCCGAGGCGGAAGTGGCGTTTCTATTCCCGGCCCCCGTGACGCGGCGCACCTTGATCCATTTCAAACTGGTGCGGTCGCAGTTGCGAATCCTGTTCAGCGTATTGTTCCTGACCCTCATTTCCAGCCGCTTCGGTGTGAACGGCCACTGGCTGATCCGCGCGGCGGGCTGGTGGGTGATCCTGTTCACGCTGAATTTGCACATCCTCGCGGCGTCCTTCTCGGTCACGATGCTGATGGACCGCGGCATCTCGAACTGGAAACGCCGCATCGCCGTGCTGCTGCCCGTCATCGCGCTGGCGGGATTCGTGATCTTCTGGGCCGGACATGAGCTCCCGCAACTGACTACGGATGACCTCACCAATCTGCAAACGATCAAGGCCTACGCGCAGCAGGCCTTCGCCAGCGGCCCCCTGCCCTATCTGTTGTTTCCGTTCCAACTCGTCATCCGCCCCTACCTCGCGCCGGATGGTCCCGCTTTTTTGATCGCGCTCGTTCCGGCGCTGCTGGTGATGCTGCTGCATTACCTCTGGGTCATCCGCTCGGACGTTGCCTTTGAAGAGGCCTCCGTGGAAGCGTCCCAAAAATTCGCGGAAAAGCTCGCCGCCGTGCGCTCCGGCAACTGGCGCAACGCCGGCAAAAAACTGAAACAAAAGCGCGCGCCGTTCCGGTTGCACCCGGCCGGCCCGGCCTTCATGGCATTGTTCTGGAAAAACCTCATCAACGCCGGGAGCGCCTTCACCGCGCGCACCTGGATTTCCACGACGGTCTTTGTGGTGGTGCTGTCCGTCGGCTTGCACGGCTTCGGCTCTTCATCCAATTGGTCTTTCGTGATCGGCATGGGCGCATTGATCTTCGGCGCGTGGACCTTGCTGCTCGGCCCGCAACTGGCCCGGCAGGATTTCCGCCACGACCTGCCGCAGATGGACATGCTCAAGGTATTTCCACTCCGCGGCTGGCAGGTGGCGTTGGGCGAAATCCTTGCCCCCGCCGTGATTCTTGCCGCCCTCCAATGGCTGCTGATCATTGTGGCCGTGGTCTGCCTTGCGCCCTCAGCGAGGGGACATTTTTCACCCGGCCTGGTGCTGGTGATGGGTGCCGGCGCCGCCCTGGTGGCGCCGATGTTCAACTTGATTTCGCTGACGATTCCCAATGCCGCCGTGCTGCTCTTTCCGGCGTGGTTCCAGACCGGCAAAGACGCGCCGCACGGCATCGAGGCCACGGGCCAGCGGTTGATCTTTGCGCTCGGCCAGTTCCTGGCGTTCATTGTCGCGCTGGTTCCGGCAACGGCGGTGTTTGCAGGCATCTTCTTCGCGGTGAAATTTCTGGCTGGCGTGACGCTTGCCGTGGCGGCGGCCACCGTGGCGGCGACGCTGGTGCTGGCGGTGGAAGCCGCGCTGGGCGTGCTGTTGCTGGGCTGGCTGTTTCAACGGTTTGACATTTCCGGCGACCCGGCGACGTGAGGAAGCTGAGTGCCTCGGCATGTTCGATATGGTCCATTGGCGCTCGCTGCACACGGACAAGGCAGCCGAACACAATCGGTCATGATCGCAGGTGACGAATACCTGGATCCTCCTGCCCTTTGAAGGAAGCGACCACAAAATCAATGAACGTTCTCAGTTTGACGGGCACGATCCGGCGCGACGTATGGTAAAGGTGCAGCGGGAACAATTCGTCGCTCCAGTCCGGAAAGAGATTGATCAGTTTTCCGCTGCCCAACAACTGGCTGATGCCCAGGTCGAACAATTGCGCCACGCCGTGACCCGCCAGGCACGCGTCCAGTTGGGTCAATGCGTCGTTGAGAATCAACTGGCCCTTTACCGCAACCGTGATGTGATTTTTTCCCTGGTGAAATTCCCAGGGGAACGGCCTTCCGGTGGCCGAATCGCGAAACAGCAGACACTCGTGATTTTTTGTTTCGAGTTCCTGCGGGAGGCGGGGCCGTCCATGACGTTTGAGGTAGGCGGGGGAAGCGCACGTCAGGACCCGGGTTCGCAACAACCGGCGAACGATCAATGCCGAAGGTTCCGGCTCTCCAAAACGGATTGCCACGTCGAAACCATCGGCGACCATGTCGCCCAGGCGGTCACTCGCCATCAGTTCCAGGCGCAGCCCGGGATGGGCCTGCAAAAATGTCCCGAGGCGTGGCGCAAGAAAAAGACGGGCAAAAGTGGGATCCACATTGACGCGAAGCCGTCCGCGGGCGACGCCCGAGATGTTTTGCGCTCCTTCCGCCACCACTTCCAATTGGGCTAACAGCGGCAGGGCTTCGTCGCAAAATGCCTTTCCATCGTCGGTCAGGCGCACGATTTTTGAAGTGCGCTCGAAAATCCGGATGTTCAGCCGCTCTTCCAATCGTTGAATGGCCCGGCTGACCCCGGATTGGGTCAAACCCAGCGCCTCGCCGGCCCGCACAAAGCTTTTGCACTCGATGACGGCGGCGAGCACCGGAAGGCCGGAAAGAAAGCGCGGATCGGAAGCCTTCATAGCATGACAGTATATCATTCTTGATATGATAACAATGCGTTTTGGAAATCAGGATTCGTGCGTAGGTTGATCCATGACGGAACGAATCAAAACGAGAAAAATTATGAATACTCAAAGCAACAAAAATTCTTTGGTGTGGTTTATCACCGGCACTTCCAACGGATTTGGGCGCGAACTGGTGCGCGAGGCGCTTCGTCGCGGCGACTCCGTAATAGCCACCTCACGAAATCCACAAAAAGTCGCCGGGGGTTTTGCCGAACATAAGGACCGGCTGCTGGCGGTGGCCATGGATTTGGGCAGCCGCGATCAAATCACGCAGGCCGTCGCCGCCGGAATTTCCCGGTTCGGCAAAGTGGATGTGCTGGTAAATAATGCCGGCTACGGATTCATCGGCGCGGTGGAGGAAGCGACTGACGATGAAATCAAGCGCGTCCATGAGACGAACGTTTTTGGCCTGCTCAGAGTGCTGCGGGCGGTCCTCCCTCATTTTCGTGAGCGCCAAAGCGGCCATGTGGTAAATCTGTCTTCGATTGGCGGACTCATCGGACTGCCGGGATTCGGCATCTACAATTCCACAAAATTTGCCATCGAAGGCCTCTCGGAGGCGCTGGCGGCGGAGGTCGCACCCTTGGGCATCCGGGTGACGATCGTCGAGCCCGGTCCGTTCAGAACTGAATTTTTGGCGGGGTCGCTGGCGATGGCGGAAAATGAAATTCCGCACTACGAGAAAACCGCCGGAGCGGCGCGGCTGGGCGCGTCCGCGCGAAATGGAAAACAACCGGGCGACCCTTCCCGGGCGGCCATGGCCATTATCAAGGCGGTTACTTCTGAAAAACCTCCCCTGCATCTGCTGTTGGGGCGATTCGCGTATGACAACGCGACGGCAAAGACGGACAGGCTGCAAAACGAATTTGAGGCCTGGCGTGAAGTGACGCTGGCCGCAGACTTTGAAAACTGAGCAAAACATCCAAAACATCTACATCGAAAGGAACGTTATGTTTACCATCATTGGAATCACCGGAAGGGTTGGAGGTTTGACTGCGGGAGCCCTGCTTGCCGCAGGGAAAAAAGTGCGCGGCATTGTGCGGGATAAAGCCAGAGCCGCCCATTGGGCAAAGCAAGGGGTGGAACTCCTGCAAGGAAACCCGGACGACATTGCCGTTTTGACCGGGGCGTTCCGCGGGAGCGAGGGGGTTTTTGTCATGGTGCCTCCGTATTTTGCCCCGGCGCCGGGTTATCCGGAAACGAAAAGCATCGTCGCCAGCATCCGGTCAGCGCTGGTCGCGGCCAAACCAAAGAAAGTGGTCTGTCTTTCATCGGTGGGCGCGCAGCATCCACACGGCCTTGGGCTCATCACCCAATCCCATATCCTTGAACAGGAGCTGCGCACGCTTCCCTTTGCAACCGCGTTCATCCGCCCCGCCTGGTTTTTGGAAAATTATCAATGGGACGTTCAGCCGGCGCAGGAAAGGGGGGAAATTGACATGTTTCTGAATCCGGACCGGAGCATTCCGATGGTTGCCACCCAGGACATCGGCGAATTGGCCGCCAAGACACTGCAACAAGAATGGAATGGCAGCCGGATTCTGGAACTGGAGGGCCCCGAAAAATATTCCCCGGCCGCCGCCGCTGCCGCTTTTTCAAGGCTCCTTGGCCGCCCTGTCACCGGGCGTCCGATACCGCGTTCGGAATGGCACCGTCTTTTTATGCAATCGGGAAGCGCTGAAGACCGCACGGCTCCCCGGATTGAAATGCTGGATGGATTTAATTCCGGCTGGATTGATTTTGAAGGCGACGGTGCGGAGCGTTTCAAGGGGAAGGTGACGCTTGAGGAAGTCATCAAGAGTCTGATCGCGAAAAACTCCGCACCCGCATAGCTGGCCAAACCGGCTGGGAGGATGCCTGCCGTTTTTTGGGATTATGCCTTTAAAGGCAGCACAGCCCGGACGCGGGAATTTTTCTCCCTCTCCTCGCCCAACGAGGAGAGGGCCGGGGAGAGGAGGCCTGGTTTTTCCACGAACCCCTCTCCCTAACTTTCAATTCCCACACCATGACGGTGATGCTGATCGCGATCCCACCGTCGCTGAAGGCTTCGAGCCGGTTCTTTTCCGGGCGGGAATTTTAAGCAAAACGCTTCCCGCGTCGCCATCACGGCGGCGGATGTTCAGGCGCGGATCTTGATGACAGTCTTGCGGACTTCCACCAACCCGCCGCATTCGATGCCGGGCGCATGACCGTCTTCCGGAAAAAATATGGCGAATTGCCCGGCGCAAAGATTGATGGGCGTCCATTGCGGCGGATTGGCAAAGAAGCTGACGTCCTTTTCAGCGGCATAGGGCTGCGTCACCTGCGTGAGCGCCGCGAGCGGGGACCACAAGATGGTCTCGCGTCCGGCTTGAATGAACTGAATGTCAATATACCGGCGGTGCGCCTCGAACATCGCCTGCGCTGAAGGCTTGGTCGTGTAGGATTGGACGAGCGCAAAACAGTTGTCGCCGTCAATTTCAAAACGGCCGTCGGCCTGGCTGACCGGCAGCTTCTCCAGAAACTCGAACGCGGCGGCGAAGCGCGGGGACAAACTCGTGTAGCGACGCCATTGTTCCAGCAGGTCGGTGATCAAGATCGCAAGATTAGCGCCTCACGCGCGGATGGGGCAAGCAGATGCCATCATGCCCGACGGATTCCCGCAGCGAAATGCCCCACTGGATTTTCAAAGGTCGTGTGCTATGGTGAAGCACGAGAAAAAATCCGTAAAGAGTATCGAACGGAGCAACTGAAACGACAAGGGAAAGAGGTCAGCATGACAACGCCGGGAGCAGAGGCTGGGGACGACCAACGCAAAACAGCGTTGATTGTGGAGGGGGGCGCGATGCGCGGGGCATGGGCGGCCGGAGTGCTGGCCTATTTGCATGAGCGCGGCCGGCGGCAATTTGATCTGGTTTATGCGGCTTCTTCCGGCGCCTGCTCGGCGGCTTACTTCGTGGCCGACATGTGGGAACCAGGCATGGCCATCTGGCGCGATCTGGCCTGCAATGTGGTCCGCAAAAGCAATATTCTCCGGCACAAGCCGATGATCGACCTGGCCTATCTCGTGGATCACGTCATGCGCAAGCATGTCCCGCTTTCCGTCGAAGCGCTGCAAAAGGCCCCCACCTGCTTTTACATTGTCCTCACCGACTGCGCCACGGGCGAACCCGTTTACTTCCACGTCCGTGATGACCGCGTTTTTGCGGCCCTGCGCGCCACCGCTTCCATGGCGCTGGCGACGCGCGGATATGATTTTGTGGATGGCATACCCTACGCGGATGGCGGCGTGGCGGATCCTATTCCCATCCGACGGGCGATCGCAGAGGGGGCGACGGACATCACCGTGGTGCTCACGCACAATCCCGCTTTCCGCCTCAAACCGATCCCGCGCTGGATGGGAAAACTGGCCTACCCCGAATTTCCCCAGGTCGCCCGGGCTTGGGTCAGCCGGCAAAATGTGTATTACAACGCCGCCCTGGAACTGATGAAAAACCCGCCGGAGGGAGTTCGGATGCGGGTGTTCCGTCCGCTCCGTCCGCTGCCGGTCGGTTCGTTCACCGCCGAGCAGAAACTGATCGCCGACGCTCTCACCTTGGGCCACGACGAGGCGTTGCAACAGATGGAGAAGATGGAGGCAAAACCGCTGGACCGTTCAGTTCCCGGTTGATATCCGGCTGAGAAAGTGGTCGCGGCTTTGGACACCGGGCCATGAACTGCGCGGACGTTGAAAGGGATCTGTCTCTCCTGATGCTGCACCGGGAGAGACAGCAAGGAACAATGGGTTACTTTTTCTTGCCGGCGGCGGACTTGGCGGCCGCGGCGGCGTTTTTCTTCTGCTCGGAGCTGCTGACCTTGGACTGCTTCTGCGAGGATTTCTTCTGGTTGGACTTCGGGGATTTATCGCCCATGATTTTATTTTTCTTCTGCGGATTGACTTGCCGGCGGCATTTAATTTTCTCCGATGGCGATGGCAGAATGCTCGATGGGGTGGTGATTGTAAATGGCGGACGCAAAATCATCCGGCCACGGCGGCGCAAACGTGGTGGCAATAATTGGTGTGCGTTTCACAGGGAGGGTGTTTCCTCAACCGTTCAGTTCGGTTAAACTTTTCCCATGGAACATCGCTTGATTCTGGAACTGCTCGGCTACGGGGCGTCGCTGCTCATCGCCATTTCAATGATGATGAGTTCCATCCTGCGGCTGCGGCTTTTCAACCTGGCTGGCGCCATCGGCTTCGCGATCTACGGCCTTTGCATCGGCGCCTATCCGGTGACCGTGTTGAATGGAATCACCGTGACGGTGAATGCGTTCTATCTGGTGCGGATGCTGCGCGCGAAACAATATTATCAACTGCTGAAGCTGCGACCCGACTCGGTTTATCTGCCCTATTTCCTGGACTTTTATGGCAGGGAGATCCGTCGGATACTGCCGGAATTTGTTTATCAACCATCCGAAAACCAGATCGCGTTGTTCATCCTGCGGGACTGCAATCCGGTGGGCGTGTTCATCGCAGAATTAAAACCTAGAGGCGTGTTGCGGGTGGTGCTGGATTTCGTGATTCCCAGTTACCGCGATTTGAAGATCGGCAGGTTCTTGTTCGTGGAACAGGCGGGGGTTTTCCGGGAGCGCGGCGTCCGGGAAATCATCATCGCGCCACACACCAAAGAATTCGGCGCGTATCTGGTGAAGGTGGGATTCGAGCAGACCGGCCACCGGGAAGAATCCTTTCACATCCGCTATGCGGATAAAACAGCTTGATCCCACGCCTCGTACAAGACGGAACTTCCCCGGCCAACGGGCAATTATTTGCGTGTATTCACCCGCTGCTGAGGTATCCTTCGTCCGGCAGTTCGGGAGGCGACCACAACCCTTGGCGTAAGGCTTGAAACATTTCCCTGATTGCTCAACCTTTTAAAATTATCATGAACAAAATACATTTGATCGGCGGCGAAAAAGGCGGCGTGGGCAAATCCGTGGTGGCCCGGGTGGTCGCACAGTATTTAATTGATAAAAACCTTCCCTTCCTGGGCTTCGACACGGATCGTTCCCATGGTTCACTCCTGCGGTTTTACGCGGACTTTGCCTCACCCGTTGTGGTGGACAGCTATGAAAGTCTGGACATGATCGTGGAAGCGGCGGCGGAATTTCCCGACAAGCGCGTCCTGGTGGATCTCGCGGCGCAGACGCACGAACCGCTGGTGAAGTGGATGGACGACTCTGGTGTTTTGGAAACGGAGGAGGAACTCGGCGTGTCGTTCTGCTACTGGCACGTCATGGACAACGGCAAGGATTCCGTGGATCTGTTGAAGAAACTCCTCGACCGCTTTGGCGCGCGGCTCAACTACGCGCTCGTTCTCAATCAACTGCGCGGCGAAAGCTTCGACATCTTCGACCAGTCGGGTGAACGGGAGCATGCACTGGAACTCAACGCCCGCATCATCACGCTCAAGCGCCTGCACGAACCGGTGATCAACAAGATTGACGCCGGCAGCACGAGCTTCTGGGCGGCGAAAAACCGCAGCGCCACGGACATGAAGGGGCTGGGCCTGTTGGAACGCCAGCGCGTCAAGGTCTGGCTGCGGAGCGCCTATGAGCAGATTGACACCCTGGGAATTTGAGTTTTCTGGCAAGCTTCCGCTCGCCGCGCCCTGCCCCGCAGGGCTTCACCGTCCCGTCGGGCGGGTGATGCGGATTTCGACGCGATAGTTGATCCGCACCAGCAGATCGCCGCGTCCGCCGCGCGGTTTGGGCAACCCTTCGCCGGGGATGCGTAAAATTTCTCCACGCTCAACGCCGCGCGGAATCGGCACCCGCAGCATTGCGCCAGTAAGTCCGTGAATCATCTCCGTGCCGCCTTTGGCGGCGCGTTCGGGTTTGATCTTCAAATCGCAGCGCAAATCAGAACCACGCACTTTGAACCGGAAATTCGCCAGCGCCTTCACGCGCAGTTGCACGAAGCCGCCGGCAAATGGTTCGCCGCGCGGCAGGCGAAAGCGCGTGCCCGGCGCAGTGTCGGGCGGAACCACGAGTTCGTAAATCTCCGGGCCGTGCGGATTGGCGGGATCATTGACGCACACTTCGCGCTTGGTGCCGCGCAGGAAATCTTCAAGACGCAGATTCACATCCTGGGAAAGATTGCGCTGGATTTTCGTGGTGCGCGTTTTCACTACAGACGCCTTCGGAGCTTCCAACTCGCGGTCGTATTCGCCGCGTCGCGCGGGATCGCTCAAGGTTTCATGCGCGGCGTTGAGTTCCTGCGTGCGTCGGACGGCGTCGGGCGAACCGCCGTTGACGTCCGGATGAAACTGTTTGGCGAGCACCCGGTAGGCGGCCCGGATTTGCGCCAGCGTGCAGCGGCGGTCGAGGCCGAGCGTGGCGTAATGATTATTTTGTGTGCGTTGCAAGCCGCGAGATTAACGGGCGGACCTGGCGGCGTCAGCTTCATTAAACGCGAAAACCGGAATTGATTTTGAACAGGAGCAAACGGAGTCAACGGAGGGAGGAACTTGACCGGGATTTTTGAAACAAAGGCCAAGTGAATGCTCCGGCTGGAATCCATTCAGTCTCTGTTCGCTCCGTTATCTCCTGTTAATCGGTTTGGAAATCCGGTCAGGGCATAAGTTCAGCGCAGAAATTCCTTGTAGAACGTCACGGCGGAAATGACGAACCCGATGAGCGTGATGAGCTGGCGGACGCGCGATTGCGGGATGCGCTGGGAAAAATGCGAACCCAGATAATATCCCGCCACGGCGCCTATCGTCATCACCCCGGCACGCGGCCAGTCAATCAGCCCGGCGCAGACAAACCACACGGCGGCGACGAGATTGAGCAGCGACCCGAGCAGCGTTTTGAGCGTGTTCATCTCATGGATGTTGTGCAGCCCGATGAAACCGAGCGACGCGAGCATGAGGATGCCAATGCCGGCCCCGAAGTAACCCCCGTAAATGGCGACCAGGAATTGAAAAAATATCGCGACCCAGATCCGGCGGCGAGTCTGGTGTTTCCCGTCATCCAAATGCGCGCCCGCAAAACGCCGGAAGATTCCCTGCGCCAGGAAAAGCACGGTGGCGAAGAGGATGAGAAACGGAACCAGCTTGGAAAAAGTCTGGTTGCTGGTATGCGTCAGGAGGACGCTGCCAATCAATCCGCCCAGGAGGCTGACCGGCAGGAAACGACGGAGCCACGGCGCGATGGCCTTGAGGTGTTGCCGGTAACCGAAAGTCCCGCCGGCGGTGCCGAACACGAGGGCGAGCGTGCTGGTGGCATTGGCCACCACCGAAGGCGTGCCGAAGAAGAGCAGCGTGGGAAACGTTACCAATGTCCCACCGCCGGCCACGGCATTGATCGCTCCCGCCGCGCAAGCGGAGGCCAGCAACCCGATGATTTCAATGGTGGTCACGCCCGCAGTTTGACCAGGAGGTCCTTGCTTCCCACCGCCTCACCGACCGAAACGTGCAACGCATCCACAACGCCGTCCGCCGAGGCGTAAACGGCGGTCTGCATTTTCATGGCTTCCATCATCAGCAGCTTGTCCCCCTTGGCGACTTTCTGGCCGACGCTGACGGCAATGGACACGATGAGTCCGGGAATCGGCGCGCCGATCTGCAACGGATCCGTGGCATCCATTTTCGGCCGCGTCTTGGCCAGCGGTGTGATTTTCTTGTCGGTGATGAAGGCTTCGCGCGTCCGGCCGTTCAGTTCGAACGTGACGGTGCGGCGGGCGTCCTTGTCGGGTTCACTGACGTTGACGAGACGGACGATGAGCGACTTGCCCTCCTCGATGGCGATGTTGATTTCTTCGCCCATGCGCAGCCCGTAGAAAAACGCGTGCGTCGGCACCACGCTGACATCGCTGAATTCGCGGACGTGCCGGGCAAACTCGGTGAACACCTGCGGATACATCAGATACGAATACAGGTCATCGTCCGTGGCTTCGTGCTTGAGGGTTTCAGAAAGATCCTTCCGGATTTTTTCCAGGTTCGCCGGCGTGGCGACCGCGCCGGGAATGACGCCCTTCTTGAAATCCTTCTGCGCCTGCGCGGCGCGTTTTTCGCCGAGAACAACGCGCTGCACGTCCACTGGCCAGCCGCCCGCCGGCCAGCCGAGTCCGCCGCTCATCATGTCCATGACCGATTCAGGAAACCCCTGCGCGCCGGGTTCGAGGTTCACCACGTCGGCGGGCTTGATGCCGCGCGAAAACAGAAACAGCGCCATGTCACCAACCACCTTGCTGCTGGGCGTGACCTTCACGATGTCACCGAAGAGCTGGTTCACCTCGGCGTAGGTGTGGGCGATCTCCGACCAGCGATGCGAAACGCCCATGCTCGCGGCCTGTTCCTTGAGATTGGTGTATTGGCCGCCGGGCATCTCGTGCAGGTAAACCTCGGCGCTGCCGGTCTTCGGCGCGGTGTCGAAGGGATGATAATACTCGCGCACTTTTTCCCAGTAGTCGGCGAACTCATTGAGCGTATCCAGATCCAGTCCGGTGTCGCGCGGCGAATTTTGGAGCGCGGCGACGATGGAATTCAGGTTCGGCTGGCTGGTGCTGCCGCTCATGCTGGCGAGCGCGAGATCCACCACGTCCACGCCGGCTTCGCTGGCCTGAAGAATGGCAGCAGCCTGGGTGCCCGCCGTGTCGTGCGTATGGAAATGAACCGGGATGCCGACCTCATCGCGCAGCGCCCTGACGAGCGTCTTCGCGGCGAGCGGACGACACAGCCCGGCCATGTCTTTGATGGCAAGTATGTGCGCGCCCATCTTTTCCAGTTCCTTCGCGAGCTTGACGTAATACTTCAGCGAATATTTGGCGCGCTTCGGATCGAGGATGTCGCCGGTGTAGCAGACGGCGGCTTCGCAGATGGCGTGCGTGTCCTGCACGGCGTCCATGGCGACGCGAAGGTTCGGCGTGTAATTCAACGAATCGAAGATGCGGAAAATATCGATGCCCGACGCCGCGGCGTGCTTTACAAAACCGGCCACGACGTTTTCCGGATAGTTGGAATAACCCACGGCGTTTGAGCCGCGGAAAAGCATTTGAAAACAGATGTTCGGGATCCGCGCCCGCAACTGGCGCAACCGATCCCACGGATCTTCGTTGAGGAAACGCATCGTAGTATCGAACGTCGCGCCGCCCCACATCTCCAGCGAGAATAGCCCCGGCGCGCGGCGGGCGAGCGCATCCGCCACGGCCAGCATGTCGTGCGTGCGCACGCGTGTGGCCATGAGCGATTGATGGGCGTCACGCATCGTGGTGTCGGTGACGAGCAACCGCTTTTGCTTTCGCGTCCATTCAGCGAATTTTTTCGGCCCAAGCTTCAGCAGCAGATCGCGCGTGCCGGGCGGCGGCGCGAGCTTGTGATCAAAGCTGGCGGGCGTGGCGGGCGTGAAGGCCTTCGCCGGCTTGAATCCTTTGGCGTGCGGATTGCCGTTGATGATGACGTTGCCCAGAAAATTCAGCAGCTTGGTCGCGCGGTCGCGGCGGGCTTTGAACGTGAACAGTTCCGGCGACGTATCAATGAGCGTCGTGGTCGCCTGGCCGGTGCGGAATTTTTCGTGCTGGATGACGTTTTCGAGAAACGGGATGTTCGTCTTCACGCCCCGGATGCGAAATTCCGATAACGCGCGCTTCATCCGTTGCATCGTGTCTTCGTAGTTGTGCGCGCTGGCGACGACCTTCACGAGCAGCGAATCGTAAAACGGTGTGATAACCGATCCGGCGTAGCCCATGCCGCCGTCGAGCCGGATGCCAAAGCCGCCGGGCGAGCGATACGCGATAATCTTGCCGTAGTCGGGCATGAATTTATTTTCCGGGTCTTCCGTGGTGACGCGGCATTGGATGGCGTAGCCGTTGCGAGGAATCTCATTTTGCGGCGGCATTCCGATTTCTTTGCCGTGCAATTCATAACCCTGCGCGATCAGAATCTGCGCCCGCACCAGATCAAGGCCAGTGATGACTTCGGTGACGGTGTGCTCGACCTGGATGCGCGGGTTCATCTCGATGAAGAACCATTCGTGCTTGTCGAGGTCGTAGAGGAATTCAATCGTGCCGGCATTGTCGTAGCGGATCTCCCGCGCCATGCGCGCGGCGGCGTCGCATAATTCCCGGACAACTTTTTGCGGCAGGCCGAAGCTCGGCGCGACTTCGATGACCTTCTGATGACGGCGCTGCACCGAGCAATCGCGCTCGTGCAGATGGATCACGTTGCCGTGTTTGTCGCCGAGAATCTGCACCTCGATGTGCTTGGCGTGCGGAATATATTTTTCCAGGAAGACCGCCGGATTGCCGAACGCGCGCTCCGCCTCGGACTGCGCCTCGTCGAGCAGGCTGGAAAGTTCAGACGCCTTTTGCACCACGCGCATGCCGCGTCCGCCGCCGCCGAACGCGGCCTTGATGATGAGCGGAAAACCAATCTGCTTCGCGGCCTTCATCGCCTCGTCGCGGTCGGAGATGGCTTCCTCGTTGCCGGGCAGAACCGGGACGTTGATCTTTTGGGCGAGGGCGCGGGCGGCGGTTTTGTCGCCCATCATGTCCAGCAGTTCCGGTCGCGGCCCGACGAACGTGATGCCGGCCTTCGCGCAGGCGCGGGCGAAGTTGGCGTTCTCGGAAAGAAAGCCGTAGCCCGGATGGATCGCGTCCACGCCTTTTTCCCTGGCGATGGCGACGATGCTCTCAATGTCCAAATACGCGGCGACCGGCCCTTTGTCTTCGCCGACGAGATACGCTTCGTCCGCCTTGAACCGGTGCAGACAGAAGCGGTCGGCCTGCGCGTAGATCGCGACGGTGCGGAGATTCAGTTCCGTGCCCGCGCGGAAAATGCGGATGGCGATCTCGCTGCGGTTGGCCGCGAGCAGTTTTTGGAAAGGACGGATCGTGTTCTTGTCAGCCATATCAGTTCGCTAATTTTTGCCGGTTAAGAAATTCATGCCGGGAGATTTTATAAATGTTTCACCGGCCAAAGGAAAGATTTGCTGGCGGGAAAAGTGGCGGCGGGCGTCCCGCCTGCCGTAGAGGTCGGCATCCTGCCGCCCGGATCGGACGCCGGAGATTTTACAGAATCACACAAGTTCGGAGCGACCTGGGCGGGTGGGCATTTTTTCCGCCGGGCGTGACGCCGCGGCTCTACGGCAGGCGCGGACGCCCGCCGCTACTGGTTTTTGCCGGCGTCAATCGGAGGCGTCGTCACGGGCGGGGCTTTGCCGGCGGAGAGCAGTCTGGCCTGCTTGAGCAGACGGCAGAAATCCTTTTTGCTGGTCTGGTGCAGCGTGCCTTCCCGGGTGGTGAGGCTGACCATGGATTTATATTCCACCGCGAGCCGCTCCAGCTTCACGATGCGGATGTATTCCTTTCCCGATTTCCAAATCTGGCCCTGGCGAAGTTTCATGAGTGCAAAAAAAATCTGTCTCCCCCGATTTTCTCACCAGGGGAGACAGCATTCGGGGAGCGACTACTTCTTCTTCTTGGCGGCGGGTTTTTTAGCAGCGGGCTTTTTTGCAGCTTTTTTAGTTGCCATAGTTTTTATGTTTTATTTGTTTAACTGAACTTCGGCATGGTTAGTTTCTCCGAAGGTGATGGCATCATGCGACCATCGCCGTAATTTGTAAATGGTGTAAAACAAAATATCTTCGGCTCGTCTCCCGAGTAAATTGCGTGCTATCGTCCGAATTTCTGGCAAGCTGTGCGACATGTCATTCAGCACACTCGGTCTCGACGCAAAAATTTTGCAGGCGGTGAAGGAAGCCGGCTACACGGAACCCACGCCCATTCAGGTCGCCGCCATTCCGCCAATCCTCGCGGGCCACGACCTCATCGGCATCGCGCAAACCGGCACGGGAAAAACCGCCGCGTTCACTTTGCCGATGTTGACACGCCTTGCCGCCACCATCGGCGACGGCCGCCAGCGCGGCACGCGCGCGCTCGTTCTCGCGCCGACGCGCGAACTCGTTTTGCAGATCGAGGAGAATGTAAAAGCCTACGGCAAACACCTGCCCTTGCGCGTCGCCACGGTGTTTGGCGGCGTCGGCGAACATCCGCAGATCAACGCGCTCCGCGCCGGCACGCATCTCATCATCGCCTGCCCCGGCCGCCTGATGGATCTGATGCAGCGCCGTTACGCCGATTTTTCCAACCTGGAATATCTCGTGCTCGACGAGGCCGACCGGATGCTCGACATGGGCTTTCTGCCGTCCATCCGCCAGATCGTCCGCTCGCTGCCGACGAAACGCCAGACGCTGCTGTTCTCCGCCACACTCTCCAAAGAGATCGAAACGCTCACTCACGAATTTCAACACCAGCCGAAACTGGTGCAGATCGGCCGCCGCTCGAATCCGGCCGAGACCGTCACCCAGCTCGTGTATGAAGTGCCGAAGTCGCTGAAGACCGCGTTGCTCGTTCATCTGCTGAGAGAACCGGCCATGGACATGGTGCTCGTCTTCACGCGCATGAAACACGCCGCCGACCGGCTCGCCCGGCAGTTGGAGCAACATGGCGTCAAGACCGCCACGCTCCATTCCAACCGGTCGCAAAACCAGCGGCTCAAGGCGCTGAAAGATTTCAAGTCCGGCGTGGTGAGCGTGCTGGTCGCGACGGACATCGCGGCGCGGGGCATTGACGTAGACGGCATTTCGCACGTCGTAAATTACGATTTCCCGATGCACGTCGAAGATTATGTGCATCGCATCGGCCGCACCGGACGCGCCCACGCCGTCGGCGACGCCATCAGCTTCGTCACGCCCGAAGACCACGGTGAACTTCGCGCGCTCGAACGCTTCATCGGCCGCGGCATCGTGCGGAAGCGCGCGGAAGGATTTAATTACGCCCAGGTGGTTGCGCATGTGCCTGAAGATCGTCCGCGCCATCCACAACAAGGTCGCGGACAACCACGCGGACCGCACCGCGGACAATCCGGCGGCCAGCAACGTTCGCAGCATTCCCCGTCGCGTCCGCCGCAAGCCGGCCGGCCTCAGCACGGTGGTGGTGGTCGCCCGCAGCCTGGCGGCGGTCGTCCCCCGTCGCAACCGGCCAGCGGCAATCGTGAAGGCGGCAACGAACGGCATTTTCCCAGCCGTTCTTCGAGCCATGTCCGGCGCTTCAGCCCGCGGTGATCGGGAAAGCGGCGGGATGTTTAAGCCGGGACGGGCGGCATGGCCGCGCAACACATGGTTAGTAATATTTGTCCCGATGTCGCTTCTTGTGTTCTTTTTTTCGGTGGTGATGTGTATCGATCACCGACAGGCAAAAAATAATCAGACAGCCAACCACCAGGACGATGATTATCGGCTGGTATCGCCATATCTCGCCAACAAATGTGGACACGTCTGAATTCATGGGAAGCGAAGCTCCGCCACATCAGCCGAAAGCAAAAGTGGCGCCGCTCTTTGAGGATGTCTCATTTTGAAATTGGATTTCGTTTTTGCCGTCCGCCGGTCCAAACGACTTGATACAAAGTTGCCTGCTGCTGACGCCGGCGGCAATGGGGTGAACACCTCAGGAGATTCATGCCGATACACGGTCCCCCTTTTGATTGGCGGTAAATCCGGCAACCGTTCCCGGACCGGCTTTCTCGCGCTCTCCGCTGACTTGAGTTAAATTGCGTTCATGAAAGAAAATCTGACTCCCAACCCCATTGATCCCGGCGTCCGCATCGGCCATGTGCATCTGAAAGTCGCCGACCTGAACCGCGCGCTGAAATTTTATTGCGGCGTGCTGGGGTTTGAATTGCAGCAGCGGTTCGGTTCGAGCGCGGCGTTTATCTCGGCCGCCGGTTATCATCATCACATCGGACTGAACACGTGGGAGAGCGCGGGCGGTTCGCCACCACCGCCGCGCAGCACGGGACTCTATCATCTGGCCATTTTTTACCCAACGCGCGCCGCTTTGGCGGATGGGCTGCGCCGACTGATTGCGGCGGGCATCGAACTGGACGGCGCGTCCAATCACGGTGTGAGTGATGCGTTGTATCTGCGCGACCCGGACAACAACGGCGTCGAACTCTATTGGGATCGTCCGCTGGAAAAATGGCCGCGTAATCCGGCCGGCGAACTGGCGATGTTCACGCGCGCCCTGGATCTGGGCGCGCTGTTGAAGGAAACACCGCCCGTCTGAAGTTTGTCCCCGGGTAAAACGGTCCGCAGTCCATCGTATTGCACAACTGGAACGCCGCCTTCAGGCGGCAGGCGGGTTGACAATCACATTTACTGCCGCCTGAAGGCGACGTTCCTGTCACCGCGCCAATTCTGCATTGCTGCCAATGTTAGGATTAATAGCGTCCCTCAATTTCAAATTTCGTCACGGATTGAGGGCAAGTTCTTCGCGCAAGATGGGCGCGACACGGGTGCCGAGCAGTTCGATGGATCGCAGCAGCTTCGCCTGCGTCAAGTCGGCGACGTCCATCTGAAACGTGATCCGGGAGCTGCCACCGAGCGCTTCACTGTGGCGCAGGATTTTTTCGGCCACTTCTTCTGGGTTGCCTAACATCAGCGCGCCATGCTCACCGCGCACCGCATCGAAGTGCTGACGCGTGATCGGCGGCCAGCCGCGTTCCCTGCCGATTTTAGTGAAGGTTTTGACGTAACCGGGATAGAAATCGTCAATCGCCTGCTGCGTCGTTTCAGCCACGAAACCCAGCGCGTGAACACCAACCTTGAGCTTTTCGGGAGCGTGTCCCGCGCGACGCCCATATTCCCGATAGCCATCCACAAGCCGACGAAACCGCCGCGTCTCGCCCCCGATGATGGCGATCATCAGCGGCAGTCCCAGCATGCCGGCACGCGCAAAGGACTCCGGCGTTCCGCCCACGCCCAGCCAGACCGGCAGCGGATTTTGCATCGGCCGCGGATAAACGCCCTGCCCCGTGAGCGGCGCGCGATGCTGGCCCGACCAGTGGACGAATTCATTTTCCCGCAGCTTGAGCAGCAGATCCAGCTTCTCCGCGAACAGCGAATCGTAGTCTTCGAGTTGCAGGCCGAACAACGGAAACGATTCGGTGAACGAACCACGGCCGGCGACGATTTCCGCCCGGCCCTGCGAGAGCAGATCCAGCGTGGCGAAGTTTTGAAACACGCGCACCGGATCGGCGGCGCTCAACACCGTGACCGCGCTGGTGAGCCGGATGTTTTTGGTCCGGGCCGCCGCCGCCGCGAGAATCACCGCGGGCGCGGAATCGAGAAATTCCCGGCGATGATGCTCTCCGACGCCGAACACGTCCAAGCCCACCTGATCGGCGAGTTCGATCCGCGCGACCAGGTGACGAACGCTCTCCGACGCACTGACCGACTGGCCTTTGCCGTCGTCAGTCAATGCCGCCGCGAAACTATCAACGCCGATTTGCATATGTTGTGTTAGTTCAGTTTTTTCCAGCCCGGCAAGGTGCGGGCAATGATGATCGCTTCAATTTACTGGCGCTCTTCTTCCAGATCGTAGATGTCGAAGAAGACATACACCGGCCGGTTGCGCGGAACGAACTTGGGCACGTAGTCCTCCATGTATTCCTGGAGGTCGTCGGGCAGTTCGCTGAGCCGTTTGTCGCGCAGCCCATTGTTCCAGCGGATGATTTCGATGCGCGGACGTTGTTTGGCGTTCTTTGCGATCCAGTCGGCGATCTCGGCATCCGTGGCCCCGGTCGCAACGAATTCCTTGAACTTGTCGTAACTGATGCCGGCGAAATCGAGGAACATGGCATCCACCGGACAGCCGGAATGATATTCACCGCCCGTGCCCGCCAGCACCGCCCGGCATTTGTCCACGGCGCGCGCGGCGATCACATAACCCGCGAGCAATTCACGCGGGCTGCGCGGGAATTGTTTGGTGAGGTCCAGCGCCAGCAATTTAACTTTGTCTTGAGGAGTCATAAATTTTTTGGTTGTAGCGGCTTTTCGACAGAGAGCCGCATTTCTTATTCGTGGAAAATTGCGGCGGTCTGCCGACCGCCGCCACGGATCAAATCATTTCGTAACGGACGCACCGGCGATGCTCAACGAGAGATCAATCGTCGGGGAAACCTTGTCCTCGTATTGGCCCTTCTGGATGTTGAAGTCCTCGCGGTTGATGACGAAGTTGGCGCGGATGACCAGCAGGTCGCCCTTCAAGTTCGGCACGCGCGCGCTCAACTTGTCTTTGAGATACGTCAGCTTGATCGGCACCGTGAGTTCCTTCGAGACACCGTGCACGGTGAACGTGCCGGTGGCATCGGCGGTGGTCGCATTGCCATCGGTTTTCACGTTCGCGAGCGACTTCGCTTCAAACGAGATGTCCGGATACTTCGCCACGTCGAGCCAGTTGGCGCCGTGCAGATGTTCCTTCTGCATCGGGTTCGGCACCGTCAACGATTCGCTCGCCACGACAATTTTGCCGGTCGTCGCCGCCGGATTTTCCGGGTCGAACGAAACGGTGCCGCTGATGCCGCTGGCGCTGCCGTTGATCGATTCCAGCGGGGCGTCGAGTTTGAAGACGGCGTTGTTCACGCCCTTCGGGTCTTTGAAGTCGAAGGATTGCGGCGCGGCATAAGCCGAGGTTGTGGATACGAGAGCGACCAGTGTGAGGATATGTTTCAGTTTCATAATTTATTTAATGTTTGTTGATTGTGGGTTCCTTCAGAATTGTAGGAGACGACGCAAAGAGTCTCTGACTGATTTTCAATTGAGCCTCGTCACCCCGGCTCCTACAGATTTTTTAGAACTCGGTTTGTTTATTGTTTGGTTGGTTGATGTGTGGTTGGTTTACGAAAGAAAAAGGACGCGCCGGCAATCAGCGCTGCACCGCCAAAGGCCGCGCCGAGAAAATCCATGCCCGGCAGGAACTTCTTCTGATAGGTGATGCCCTCGATCTCGGTGACGGGATCGAGCGTCTTCACGGCCACGCTGGTTTTGGTCCAGCCGACGTTGGCGCCGGTGGCCAGCCAGGTCGCCCCGGCAGCCAGCAGCACCAGCACGGCCAGTATGCGCAAAGACTTTTTCATAATTCAGGATTTGGGTTGGATGGATGGCTTACACTTGAACAAAAATTTGTTCCCTGGGAAAGCGCACTTTGGGGGCGGACGCATATTTATCGGTCGGCAACCGGTAACCCACCGTGGCGATCACCGCTGCGGCGAGCCCTTTCGCCTTCAGGCCCAGAATCTCGTCATATTGCGCGCGGTCAAAACCTTCCATCGGACACGCGTCAATTCCCAGCAACGCCGCGCTCGTCAGCAGATTGCCAAGGGCGATGTAAGTCTGGTTGCGCGCCCAGGCATTGCGCGCGGTTTCATCCAGTGCTTTGACAATGCCGCCGACCAGCATGCCGCGTAACGGTGCCAGCGCTTCGACCGGAATGCCTTGGGTTTTCGCGACATTGTTCAAGTGCGCGTCCACGTCGGCTTCGCCGAGATTATTTTTCGCGGCGAACACGACCAGATGCGACGCTATGCTGACTTTCTCCTGGCCATAAGATGCAGGCACGAGCTTGGCGCGCACGGCGGGATCGGTCACCACGATGAATTTCCACGGCTGCAATCCGCCGCTGGACGGTGAGAGCAACAGCGCTTGCTCGAGCGTGGCCCAATCCTCGGCGCTGATTTTGCGTTTGGGATCGAATTCCTTGGTGGCATAACGCCAGTTCAATCGTTCAAGGAGTTGTTTGGAATTGATCGTGCTCATAGTTTTGTTTTTTGATTTGTTTTTTGTTCCGGTTGTAGCGGATTCTCGGCAGAGAGCCGCATTTTTATTGTTGTAAAATGGCGGCGGTCTCCCGACCGCCGCTACAGTTCAGTTCAGATCGAACAACAGCACCTGCGACGGTTTCACGCCAACCAGTTCGATGTTCGTTTCATTGTCGATCGCCGCCGCGTCGCCGCCGACCAGCGTCTTGCCATTCAGCTTCACTTCGCCCTCGGCGATGTGGACCCACGCATGACGTCCGGCGTTTAATTTGTGCGCCACCCGGTTTTCCGGCGCGAGCTTGGCCAGCCAGAGTTCGGCGTCCTGATGGATGGCGATGGACCCATCGCGTCCGGTCTTGCTCGTCACCAAGTTCAACGTGCCGGGCGCGACGTCCTTGAACGACTTCTCCGCATAACGCGGCGTCACGCCCTTCGTGTCCGGCTGGATCCAGATCTGGAGCAGATGCACGGCTTCATCCTTGGCCGGATTGAATTCGCTGTGCTGGACGCCCTTGCCGGCGGCCATGTATTGCACGTCGCCCGTCTTGATCACGCGCCCGTTGCCCATGGAATCCTTGTGCTCGAGCTTGCCGCTCAAGATATAGGTGATGATCTCCATGTCGCGGTGCGGATGCGCGCCGAAACCCATGCCCGGCATCACGAGATCGTCGTTGATGACGCGCAAGGTGCGATAGCCCATCCAGTCCGGATTATAATAATCCGCGAAGCTGAAGGTGTGATAACTGTCCAGCCACCCGTGACTCGCGTGGCCCCGTTCATTTGATTTTAGAATTTTCATATGGGAAGACCTTAGCGGCGATTTCGCGTTCGTGGAAATATCATGTTTCTTGCCTCACGATAACTTAAAGGTATGCTCGCAAAAGATCACCGGCTAGCCTGTAAAGAAATCTTCGTGGACAATTTCCGGCAAGTGTGGTAGATATTTTACCACAACTTTATCAAGCACTATGTTTGGAACATTCATCAAAGAACTGCGGGCGAAACGACGCCTCGGCCTGCGCGAATTCTGTCTGGAGCACGGCCACGATCCCAGCAACTGGAGCAAGATTGAACGGGAGGTGTCACCGCCACCCAAGGACGAGGCAACACTGAATAAGTGGGCGAAGCAACTCGGCCTTAAGCCGGACACGGATGACTGGCACAAGTTCCACGATTACGCCGCCGTGGACGCCGGGCGCATCCCCAGCCACGTTCTCGAAGATGAAGAGCTCCTCGCCAAGCTTCCCGCCTTCTTCCGCACCATTTCCGGCAACAAACCTTCGCGTGCCGAACTCGAAAATCTCATCAAACTGTTGCGGGAACGCTGACCAAGGCGCAACTGGAAATGGACTACCGAAAATTCAAAGCGCCCTACCTGCGCCGCGCGCAAATCTGGGAAAAGGCCGACGCCTTGCGCGCCCGTTTCCCGTCCTGCGCCAAGCTGCCCGTGCCCGTCCTCGACCTGGCCGAGTTTGATCTTGGTCTGGAACTTGTTCCCAAGGCCCGACTCCGGCAGGCGGGCGACATTGAATCCCTGTTGCTCGGCGATTTGAAAACCATCTTCGTGGATCGCGACGCCTTTCTTGACCCGCGCTCGGAAAACCGCCTCCGCTTTTCCGTCGCGCACGAGATCGGCCACTTGATTCTTCACGCCGACGTTTATGGCGGACTCCGGCACGAAAGCCTTGAAGCGTGGATGGAATTTCTTCTCGCCATCCCCGAAGCCGAATACGACTGGCTGGAAAGCCACGCCTACGAATTTGCCGGGCGCTTGCTCGTGCCGCCCGAACCGCTGCAAACCGCGTTGACCGAAGCCGTTCAAACGGCGGAGCAAGCCGGCTTCACCGAATGGGACGCCACCGGCGAAACCGCGTTAAGCTTCGTGGCCAACCACATTCGCCGGCAATTCGGCGTCTCGACGGAAGTGATTGCCAAACGATTGCGCGCGGAAAAACTTTGGCCGCCAAAAAATTCTTAACCCGTCTATGAATATCTCGGAAGATACATTCGTGAGTTGGGCGCAAGGGCCTGGAAAAACGGAGGCCGATAAATGCGAAAATGCAGAAACTGCGGTGCGCAAGGCAATCGCCGCAGATGTGGAGCTTTCGAAAATGGATATTTCAGTTTTACCACAAGGCTCATACAACGCTCGAACCAACGTGCGGCAGGATAGTGATGTGGATATTTGTGTCCGTCACAACACATGGTTTTTTCCTGATTATCCTGAAGGCACAACCAAAGAAACATTTGGAAATGTTAGTGGGAAATTACCATTTTCTGATTTCAAGGACATGGTCGAAAAGGCGTTGAATGATTACTTTGGCGAAAATTCTGTAAAGCGTGGCGACAAGGCCTTTGATGTGCATGCGAACACCTACCGCATTGATGCTGACGTTGTGCCGACTTTCGAGCACCGACGCTACAACGGACAGCAGAATTCTGATGGAAGCTTTCACTTCTTGTCTGGGGTTGGTTTTAAGACTGACAGCGGCAAGCTGATCTTAAACTGGCCGGACCAAACCTACGACAACGGCGTGGCGCGCAACGACGCCACGGGTCGTAGTTACAAACGTGGTATTCGGATTCTGAAGCGCCTCCGCAACAAGATGCAGGACGAGGACATCGCTGGTTCGGCCAACATTGCTTCATTCCTCATCGAGTGTTTAGTATGGAATGCGCCTCTCGAAGCATTTGAACATGATACTTATTCGGCAATTGTGCGACATGTGATAGCAGATATTTGGAATCGAACTCGGAAGGACGAGGACTGCAAGGATTGGGGTGAGGTGAACGAGTTGAAATATCTTTTCAGGCCAGTTCAACCGTGGACTCGTGAGCAAGCAAACACGTTTTTGCATGCCGCTTGGAACTACATAGGATTCAAATGAAAAACCTACACAGCAAACGTTTTGCTCTGGCAATTTTCGCCGTTTTTGCTGTCTGCTTTTGCGGAATGGCATATCGAAGCGGCAAGAATGCTTCCGACCTCTGGAGCGTCCTGAAGATTACTTACAAAACTATTCCGCTTGTTTTGTTGGTGGTCGGTGTTTTTGTTGCGCACGCGTGGCGTTGGAAAATCTTCCGGGGCTGGCTTGTGCCATTCCCAGACCTCAATGGCACATGGCAAGGAACAATCCAAACAACATGGAAGAGCCCTGAAACGGGCGCTGTGCCTGTGCCAATTCCGGTGACTCTCACAATCAAGCAATCGTTTATCCGAATGAGTTGCGTAATGCGAACGGCTGAAATGACGAGTCGCAGTTATCTGGCCGATTTTTGGCTGGATGGAGATGAGCAGATTCGGATGCTGGGCTATAGCTACCACAGTAAACCGTTACCATCGGTTGTTGACCGCAGCCAACCGCATGATGGAACAATCGTCTTCGAGCTGATTGGAGATCCAGTTGAGAAGCTAAAGGGAACTTACTGGACGGCTCGGAAAACGACTGGCGAGGTTGTCTTAACTTTCCGTGAAGCGAAGCGTCTCGAAGAATTTCCAAACGACTTGGGTAAGCATCCTGTTTCTGGTAAGTGAGCATGGAGGAAAATTCAACATCGGTCGTAATGCCGCAAGTGGAGATTTACACGGACGGTGGATGCGAACCCAATCCCGGCGCGGGCGGTTATGGCACAGTGTTGATCCATCCCAAGAAGCGCAAGGAAGTCAGCGGCGGGTTTCGGAAGACCACCAATAATCGGATGGAAATCTACGCCGCCATTGCGGGGCTGGAATTGTTGAAGCAACCCTGCAAGGCCACGATTTGCAGTGATTCAAAATATGTAGTGGATGCCATGATGGCGGGTTGGGTGGCGGCGTGGAAAAAGAAAAGCTGGTGGCGCACCAAAACCGAACGCCCGGAGAATGTGGATTTGTGGCAGCGACTGGACGCGTTGTGCCAGACGCATCAGGTGGAATTTCGCTGGGTGAAAGGTCACGCGGGCGTTTTGGAAAACGAGCGATGTGATCAACTCGCGATGGCCGCCCTGCGCCAGTCTAATCTTCCCGTGGACGACGGTTATGAGAACAAACCCGAGACCGACGGCGTTCGCTTGGATATGCAGGAAAGCGAGCCGTGCGGGAAATGTTCAACGCCCGTCATCAAGCGGAAGGGAAGATGGAAACCGAGCCGCGATTACTATTACGAGTTCCACCTGATTTGTCCGAACTGCCGTACAACGTATCACGTGGAATCGGCCAGACGGTTTGTTGAGCAGTCACCTTCGCTGTTTTGATGCCGATTGTTTTCGCCCTGTCGGCCAAGTCGGATGATTCTTCGCCACATGGAACTCCGCCATCTCCGTTACTTTGTCGCCGTGGCTGAAGTAGAAAAAGTCCGCGCGCCGCGACGAAGCTGACCGTCTCGCAACCGGCCCCCGGCTTCGCCCTTGTCAAAGGCCGGTTGGTGGGTGAAACTGGCCGCATGAAGAATGAATTCGTTTTTCAAATCGAGCGGGACGAGGACGCGCTCGTCGCCATCTGCCACGAGCCCGAAATGGCGACCCAAGGCGACAATCTGGACGAATTGATTGCGATGATCCGCGATCTGGTACAATGCCGGTTTGAGGTGAACGACGAACGACGGAACTGGCCGTTCAAATTCTTTGCGTCTTCGCTTCGAAGAGTTTAAGGTCGAGACATGGACATGAAACTGCCCATTGAAGTGGACCCGGAAATCATGAGCGGAGCGCCGGTGTTTCGCGGGACGCGCGTGCCGGTGCAATCGCTGTTTGAATACCTGGAGGACAGCCTTTCGCTGGATGAATTTCTGGACTGCTTTCCGACGGTGCGGCGCGAGGACGCCATTGCGGTGCTGGAGCATAGCAAGAGCGAACTGCTCGTTCATGCGTGAAAATTCTTTTCGACGAGTGCATGCCGCAACCATTGCGCCGCCTTCTGGCGGAGTTTGAAATTTCCACAGCACAGGAAATGGGCTGGGGTCGCGTGAAGAACGGCGAACTTCTGAAACGCGCCGAAGGAGTGTTTGACGTTTTCCTGACCGCCGACCAGCAACTCAAATACCAGCAAAACCTGAAGGGCAGACAGCTGGCGATTTTGGTGCTTTCGACCAACCGCTGGCCGCAGGTAAGGGCCAAGACGCCGGAGATCATCACCGCCATCCAGTCGTTGCGTCCGGGTGATTATTTGGAATTAGTTTTGTAAAAATCGCATGGAACTCCGTCATCTCCGTTATTTCGTTGCCGTGGCTGAAACGGAAAACGTCACGCGCGCCGCGACGAAGCTGCACGTCTCGCAACCGGCCTTGAGCCGGCAGATTCACGACCTCGAAGATGAGATCGGCTTTCCCCTTTTGGAACGCAGCGCCAAGTCCGTGCGCTTGACCGAGGCGGGCCGCACGTTTCTGACCGAGGCGCGCGCCGTGTTGCAACGCGCGGAGGAGGCGGTGGCCGCCGCGCGGGCCAAGGCGGGCGGGATGTCGGGCGAGATCCAGGTCGGCTATGCGCCGTCGCTCACGGTGCAGATCCTGCCGCAGGCGTTGCGGATTTTTCAGGCGGAATTTCCCGGCGTTCGCGTGATGCTGCACGATCTGTCCACGGAGGAAATGCTGTCGCAGCTGCACGTGGGAAAATTGCAACTGGCACTGATGGTTCAGCCCACCAAGAAAACGCTGCGCGGTCTGCGGTTTGAAGAACTCGCCCGTTATCCGTTGCAAGTGGCCGTGGCCCCAACGCATCCGTTGGCGAAATTGCGCAACGTCAGTCTGGAGAAAGTGGCCAAGGAAAAGTTGATCGGCTACACGCAAAAAGATTATCCCGAATATCATGATGAAGTGACCGCCTTGTTCCATGCGGTGGGCAGCAAGCCGCAGATCGTGCAGGAACATGACGGCGTGACCAGCCTGATCGCGGCGGTGGAATCCGGCCGCGGCGTGGCGCTGGTGCCGAGTTGTGTATCGTGCATGGTCGGGTCGCGGTTGAAATTGCTTTCGCTTGTCCCAGCCGGTCCGCCGATTGTGGTCGGTGCGATCACGAAGGAAGGCGCGGTGCCGGTCGTCGTCGAAAAATTCATCGCGGCATCCCGGCCGGTGAAGAAATGAGGAGCGAGCCGTCTGCGAATTTGCGAAGCCGTGTCGACACTTACACATTGCTGCGCCCGGGAACGGGCGCACTCCGACTGGAACGTTCTTGGTTTCTGAATGCGCGCCGCTAAACTTTTCCCGCCATGATTTCGCCCAATCCGATTTTCAAATCCGCCAAGCCGGTCATCGCCATGATCCATGTCGGCGCGTTGCCGGGCACGCCAGCCAGCGGCTTGACGCTGGCGGAAATCGAGGCGCAGGCGGTGCGCGAGGCGAAGATTTATCGCGACGCGGGCGTCCACGGCGTGATGCTGGAAAACATGCACGACACGCCGTATCTGCGCGGCCACGTCGGGCCGGAGATCGTTGCGAGCATGGCATTGATCGCACGCGCGGTGAAGGTCGCGGCCGGTCTGCCGTCCGGCATCCAGATTCTCGCGGGCGCGAACACGGAAGCGATGGCGGTGGCGCACGCGGCCGGATTGGATTTCATCCGCGCGGAAGGCTTCGCGTTCGCGCACGTGGCCGACGAGGGCATCATCCAATCTTCGGCGGCGGAGTTGTTGCGCTATCGCCGGCTCATCGGCGCGGACAATGTGCAGGTCTGGGTGGATGTGAAAAAGAAGCACAGCGCGCATGCAATCACAGCCGACGTGGGCATCGGCGAGACGGCGCACGCGGTGGAATTCATGCGCGGCGACGTGGTGATCGTGACCGGCGCGGTGACGGGTGATGCGCCGCAGAAGAAAGATGTGCTGGAGGTCAAAGGCAAGACGCATCTGCCGGTGTATCTCGGTTCCGGTGTGACGGCGGCGAACTTAAAACAGTTTTTCGCGGCGGCGGACGGATTCATCATCGGTTCGGAATTCAAAGTGGGCGGGCATTGGTCGCGCGCGGTGGATCCGAAGCGTGTGGCGAACTTCATGGCGGCGCACGCAACCTCAACCTGACACTGTGCATGATTGAAACCATGTCGGAACGCCGCGTTCACGCCGCTTCGGCATCCGGAAGTTCGCAGGTTAATCATTTCGTCGTCGGCTGCTTGCGCACTGATGCGACCTGAAGGTCGCGCTCCGAGGCACGCGCGGCAGTGAGTCCGGTCTTGAGCCGCGCGTGATTGCGTCTATCATCCGCCCATGCCGAAGAAGCAGGAATCATTGTTACAGGGAGCGCGGGTTTATCTTTCAGGCCCGATGGATTTTGTCGCGTCGCGCGCGGTGGAAAAACAATTCGGCTGGCGCAACCGGGTCAGCCAGTTTCTCCAGAAGATGGGCACCACGGTGTTCGATCCGTGGTTCAAGCCGGACGTACGCGGCCTGCACGAATACGGGCGCGAAGATATCAAGAGCGGCCACAAAATCCGCGACCGCTGGACTTATGCGGGCGGCACCAAGGGCGCGAAGGCGCGGGCGTGGTGCGCGGCGCAATTCTGGGAAACCTTGCACATTGATCTCCGCATGGTGGACACGAGCGATTTCACCGTGTCGTATTGCCCGACCAATATTTATAGCGTCGGCACGCCGCACGAGATCATCCTCGCCACGCAACAGCACAAGCCGGTGCTGTTCGTCAGTCCGCCGGTCACATTTCCGGCATTGCACGAGTTGCGTGAGCATTTGAAAAACGATCCGGCTGCTCTCGAGATACTGAAACGGCTGGAGATGGAAATTCCCATCAAGGAAAATCCGCGCGGCATTCCCAGCCTGTGGTATATCCCGCTGGTGACCGGGGATAACTTCTTCGATGGCTTCGGCTTCGCCCGCTACCGCAAAAAGTTCGCCTGGAAGGAGGAGATTCATCTCGATCAACTGGAGAAACGTTTTCCGCCGAAACGTCCACTGCTGCCCTTCCTCGAAAAGCTCAACCAGCGCCTGCCCAAGAAATGGGACAGCAAGCTCAACCGTTTCGTGCCAAACGACGACTGGCTGCTCTGGGATTTTCACCTGGATCACATCCGCGGCAAGCACGTCGAGTCCATCAAAAAATAGCCTGCGGGCAGTGGGCATAAATTGGAATACTGCCCCGCATTGATCTCGCGAAGAATTGGAACGCCGCGTTCACGCGGCAGCGGTGTGGCGCAGCCTGGTTGCTGCCGCCTGAAGACGGCGTTCCGGGGGCAGGATGCATCCGTGCCTCGGCTTTGGAATCGCTGCGAAGAAAATTTGAAGGGTTGAAAAACTTCGAGGTTATTGGAACATGCGCCGATGAAATTTGTTTTGCCCTCAGTGTTGTGCCTCGCGCTGCTGAATTTTATTCTCTCCGCCCATGCTGAAATCTCGGCGTCCAACGAACCCGTGCCGGGAATCTTTATCCACTCCGAAACACGGACGAATCCGCCGACGCGATTGTTTGTTGCCGTAGTGGATTTGAAGAACCCGAAACTGCACCTTCACGTCGCCAACGGTGGTCCGGACCCGGACGGTCCCGGCAAATGGCAGACCACGCTGCTGCAACCGACGAAAATCGCGGCGCGGGAAAAATTTGATTTCGTCATCAATGGCGATTTTTTCAAGGCGCGTGGCGTCAATGACGGCGAGGGAACCAACGCGGCCTTCCGCGCGGATCAATGGGCGCTCGCCGAAGGGCCGGCGATGACGGACGGAAAAACGTGGTCCACCTGCACGAATGCGCGGCCCTGCCTGGTCGTGCACAAAGATCATTCGGTGACGATTGAAACATTGACCCGCCCGGCGGCGGACGATTGGGAAGTCATCGGCGGAAATGTGATCCTCGTCCGCGATGGGGTCATCGTTCCCCACGCAAGCAAAGTCCGTCATCCGCGAACCGTCGTCGGCCTGGACAACACCGGAACCAAGCTGACGATTCTCGTTGTGGATGGACGCAAGCCGGGCATCGCCGTCGGCATGAGTTACGACGAACTCGCGGCGGAGATGTTGCGTCTCGGTTGCAAGGACGCCTTGAACCTCGACGGCGGCGGCAGTTCCGTGATGGCCGTGCGCGAATCAACGACGGATAAATTTAAAATCCTCAATGAGCCGACCGATGGCCGCGAACGCGCCGTGGTCAACGTCCTCGGCATTTCGGCGGACAAGCCGTGAGGTGTGTTTTGGTTGTGGAGCGCGAGTGGTCCCAACTCGCAGCACGCCGAGGCCATCCACGCGCTGCGGATTGAGACAATCCGCGCTCCGCAACAGACGCGCTGGCTTCCCGCGCAGAGTTTGTTATCCTGCTTTTCGTTTCGATGGAAAAGATTCTCAATATTGCCGCCTACAAGTTTGTGTCGCTGCCAGAATTGCGTTTGCTCCGGGCGCGGCTGCTGGCGTTGTGCAAAGGCTGGGAACTCAAGGGCACGATTCTCTTGAGCGCGGAGGGCATCAATCTGTTCGTTGCCGGCGGGCGCGGGAAGATTAATTTGCTGCTCGCGGAATTGCGCAGCGTGCCCGGCCTGGAGGATTTGTCGCCGAAGATCAGCGAGACGGAACATCAGCCGTTCACGAAGATGCTGGTGCGGATCAAAAAGGAAATCATCGCGTTCGGCGTCGAAGGCATCGAACCGGGCAAGCGCACCTCCCCAAAACTCGCGGCGCAGGAACTCAAGCGATGGCTTGATGAAGGCCGGCCCGTGACGCTGCTTGACACGCGCAATGATTACGAGGTGAAGCTCGGCACATTCAAGAACGCGCTGCCGATCGGCGTGGATCATTTCCGCGAATTTCCCGATGCGGTGCGCAAACTGCCGCCGCAGCTGAAGGAGCAGCCCATCGTCATGTTTTGCACCGGCGGCATCCGGTGCGAGAAGGCCGGACCGTTCATGGAACGCGAAGGTTTCAAAAACATTTTTCAGCTCGACGGTGGCATCCTGAAATATTTCGAGGAATGCGGCGGTGCGCATTACGACGGCGAATGTTTTGTGTTCGACCAGCGCGTGGGCCTCGACCCGAGCTTGCAGGAGACGGAATCCACGCAATGTTTCCGCTGCCAGACGCCGCTGAGCGAAGCGGATCAAATTGATGAGCGTTACGTTCCCGGACAATCGTGTCCGTATTGTTTCAAGACGCCCGCCGAGCAGATGCTGCTGAACATCACCCAGCGGCACGAGGCGATCCGTCGCGTCACCACGCCGCTGCCGGGCAGCGAACCGCGCGAGAATTATAAATCCATCAACGTCCCCAAGGACTGTGACGGCGCGACGATGCTCGACGCGCTGTGCCGCGTGGTCAAAGAAGTGCCGCGGACGTATTGGGAAAACGAATGTGCGCGCGGCCTCGTGGTGAGTCTGGAACGCGAACCAGTTGCCGCCACGCAAATCGTCCGCGCGGGCGAGCGTTACCGGCATTTGTTTCCCAATGTGACCGAGCCGGACGTAAACGCGCGGATGGAGATTTTGCACGAGGACGAGGCGTTGATTGTGGTCAACAAGCCCGCGCCCCTGCCGATGCACGCGGGTGGACGGTTTTATCGCAACACGCTCCGCCACATCCTGAGCCTCGTTTATCACCCGCAGCGGCCTTATCCGGCGCACCGGCTTGACGCCAACACCACGGGGATTGTGCTGGTCACGCGCACGCAGCATTTCGCCGGACGGCTGCAGCCGCAGTTCGCGCGCGGCACAGTGGAAAAACTTTATCTCGTCCGGGTGCAGGGCCAGCCGCTGGAAGACGTGTTCCGTTGCGATGCGCCCATCAGCGCGGAATCCGGCACATTGGGTTCGCGCACCGTGGATGAAGCATCGGGCCAGGACACGCGCACGGAATTTCGCGTGCTGGAAAGAAATGCCGACGGCACGACGCTGCTGGAAGCGCGGCCGTTGACCGGGCGCACAAATCAGATCCGCATCCATCTCTGGCATCTCGGGTTTCCCGTGTGCGGCGATCCGGCTTATCTGCCCGGCAAAACAATCGGCGATCTGCAGACGCTGGCCGTGGAGGATTCACCGCTGTGCCTGCATGCGTGGCAGATCAAGTTTATTCATCCGTTAACCAGACAGCCGGCCGGCTTCACCGCACCGCCGCCGGATTGGGGAAAATCGTCAACGTGATCTGACGTGTGGTTTTTGCCGGCCCTTAGTGAAGCCGTTTGTGGCGTTTCTTCTGTTTGTTGCGATGGCGGTGAGTGTCAACGACGAGCAGGACAAAAACAATCAAGCCCACGACCAGAAGCACGATCAGGATCGGCTTATACTGCCAGACCGTCTGCATAAAACTGGAGGCGTCGGAATTCAAGCTCCTGCATTATACACCCGATCTCGTCAAAACCTAATTCGCCGCGCAATCGGCCCTGGATTCTTTTTTGGAATTGCATTTTTTGCCGCGACCCGACGTGCAGCCAGTTTCAAACTTAATCGCCACGGCCGGCAGCGGCAGTGGGATGAACATCCCAGCCAGGTGAGAGTGAAAAATTCCAACGCAGTTTTTCAAGCGAATCAAAGCCGGGAGACGAATGGATTGCCCTTGATGTAAAACCGCAGATGCCGCTTCGCCCAGTGTCGGGCGTATTCCACGCCGATGCGCGGACGTTTGACGATGGTGAACGGCTCGGTTTCTTCCGGTATGGCGATGTAGAAATCGTCGCTCAATAAATCTTGAGCGTTCAGCCGCCGGTTAATTTCCATGGCGCGGCAGAGCAGGCCCGGGCCTTGCGTGCGGCCTTCGACATTTTTCACCGGCTCGACGGCGCGCAACAAAACCGCCGACGCATGCCCCTCGCGCTCGGTCACGACGTTCATGCAGTGATGCATGCCGTAGACGAGATAAACGTAAGCATGACCCGGCGGGCCGAACATGACCTGGGTTCGTTGCGTCAGTCCCCTGGCCGAGTGCGCGGCCAGATCATGCGGGCCCAGGTAGGCTTCGACTTCCACAATTTTGCCGATGCGTTCCACGTCATGCGAGTGGTGGACGAGATGTTTTCCGAGCAATGCTTTCGCGACCGTGATCGTGTCCCGGTCATAAAATGAACGCGCCAGCTTTCGCATGGCGAAAGGGTAGCACATCATGAGCAAAGAAAAACCTTGCTATTCCAAGACCTTAATCTATTCTTGACCCATCTGTTAGATAGCTTGTCAGTCCCACGGCATGGTAAATCTTCAAGTGAACGTCCGTTCAGTGATGATTTGAAATCCGAAAGTCGGAAACAGTCTGGTGAGTGCAGTGTTAGTCGGACAGTAAAACATCAATGAGCAATAAATTATTTGTCGGAAATCTTTCCTTCAATACCACTGAAAACGACCTGCAGGACGCCTTTGCGGCGCACGGCACGGTCACGGAAACCAACCTGATGATGGACCGCATGAGCGGCCGTCCGCGCGGTTTCGGTTTCATCACCATGAGCACGGCGGAAGAAGCGCAGAAAGCCATTGCCGCCTTGAACGGCGCGCAGTTGGATGGTCGCGCTTTGACCGTCAACGTGGCAAAGCCCCGTGAAGAACGTGCGCCCGGCGGCGGCGGCGGCGGCGGTCGTCGTGAATACGGCGGCGGCGGCGGCGGCGGTCGTCGTGAACGCTATTAATCATAGCAGTTAAGTTTTCGTGGCGGGGCCTGGGTAAAACCAGGCCCCGCTTTTTTTGTTTGGAGTTACGCGGTTACGCGGCTTGCGAGCCGCCTGAAGGCGGAACTCCAAACTGGGATTATGCTTTTAACGAAGCACAGCCCGGACGCGGGAATTTTTCTCCCCCCTCCTCGCCTCGCCCAACGAGGAGAGGGCCGGGGAGCGGAGTCCTGGTTTTTCCACGAACCCCCTCTCCCTAACCCGCGCTTTTGAAAATACGAGCATCTGGATTGACCGGGACGAAACGCGCTAACCATGAAGAAAATCAATCCGTTCATTTTCGGCGGCGCTTGGTGTTAAAAATCGCGAATGACCCGGAGTTGGATTCGCAACCTGGTCATTCGCAAAATCTGCGCACGCCGCCGGTGTTCCCCCTCCTCGGGGGAGAGGGTTAGGGCGAGCTAAAGCACAAACTGAATCTCCATGCTATTGAGAGCTTGATTTGTGGGACGCTCGCCCTCACCCCGGCCCTCTCCCCGGGGAGAGGGAGAAACTGCCAGCGTTTTGGTTTGCGGTTTTCTCGAACACTCGATCACACAACTTCGGTCCGGACCATCAAGGCGCGACCAGGATTACGTTGCTTCATTCGAATAACAAATGCTCCGACATGTTGGTTTTCTTTACGATTTGGAAAATATGAAATAGATGTCGAATTATATGAGTATTCCCGCTGAAATGGGCATACGACCTAAAAAAACTGTCGGCCTGGTTAACAATTTCAATTTGCAGGAAATCACCTCGTGAAAAATAAAAAATTCATAATGAAATGTAATTTATTCAATTCAAATCTTTTATGCATATAAGTCTTGACTTTTAAAAACGATTCAATCTTTTGGCACAAAATAGGCTCGTATTTAAGACGAGGGAAGGTTTTCTCAACTTCGAAAGCTGTTCACAACAACCACACAAATAAAACCATTAGTTATTATGAAAACTAACATAAATAGTAGAATTGGAGTTGTAACTGTTGTTTCGATTGCTGCTGTCATTATGACAACGGCCAAGACTGCCGCTATTGAGTATGATTTATCGACGCTTGGCAGCGACTCATTCAATGTTCCAGGCGATGTCGGCGGCACCGCAATTTTTGCGGACAATTGGACCCAGCCGGCGGGCACCGGAGTGTTTCAACCGTTTTTAACGCTTGAGGCGAATGGTCAATCCAGCACCGGCAGCCAAGTTGTAGAGCAGGCGTTCAATACGGATGGGTTTGGCGCTTTGTATATGGATCAGCAACGTCCCCAGTGGAACAACCGCGTTACCTTGGGTGACCTGGCACAAGTCAATGTCAATGGAACCCTGTATTACGCCTTTTTGCTGGATGCGAATGAGCCGGGCGCTAGTAAAAGCATCATTTCCATTGATAATGTCAGGATTTACACCTCGGCAGCGGATCATACGGCGGCGGTGGGGAGTGATCTGACACAACTCGACCAATTGGGAACGCTTCGCTGGGCATTAAACAGTCCGACCGGACCCAACGGATCCTGGAACATTAATAATTGGGTCAAACTTGATGCCGCCCAGGAGAACATTAACGGTGGTGCCAGCAATGCAAATGGCGGGAGCGGCCAGTCCGATATGGTTCTTTACGTTCCAGTCACGGCTTTTGCCGGATCTCTTTCGACGGATTATCTCTGGTTCTATAATCTGAATGGGGCACATTATGGTGTCGATGGCGATCTGGGGGCTGAGTCTGGTTACGAAGAATGGAGCTACGTTGCGTCCACTCAACAAATACCTGACGCTGCCAGCACGGTGATTTTATTGGGATTAGGGTTGCTGGCTGTTGAATGTGCCCGGAGGAAGTTTGTCTCCGCTTAAGCCATCCTTGGTGATGCTTGGCAGGTGAAAGGGGTGGCATTCTGTTTTCATGCAGATTGCCATTCCGTCATTCAATCAAGTTGCCACTTTTTCAAAATGCGACATCAATGCGCCGCACGGGTTCGTTATCTTCGGATGTTTTATTGAGGCTCGTCAATTAGCGCGACATGGGGAGAAGCGGGAGTGGAGCGCGGCATTGATGCCGCTTCAGCGTGAACCGGCCAAGCAGGGCGGAGGTTTTACGCGTTTCGTGAATCAGAACGTTGAAGCGGGTGGGCTGAAGTCCGCGCTCCGTTACCCAATGATGCGAGCCTCCATCGTATAAATACATTCCGCGTTCGTTTGTCGCGTTGGTTAGCCATTGCCGCCCTGAACGGCGCGCAGTTGGCTGGTACGCTTTGACGGTCAACGTGGCCAAGCCCCGTGAAGCGCGCGCGCCCGGCGGTTCTGGCGGCGGCCGTCGTGAACGCTATTAATCATAGCCGATAAGTTTTCACAGCGGGGCCTGGGTAAAACCAAGCCCCGCTTTTTTATGCGTCAACCGTTATATCGGAACGCCGCGTTTACACGGCAACAGTGTGATTCGCGGTGTTGCCGCCGCCTGAAAGCGGCTTCCGAAGGCCGTGCCAGGATGCGCCCAACCGTTCCCTGACTGCGGTTCAGGTTTGACAGCGCGCGAAATGTCCGCAAAATATGAAACCGTTTTCGGTGGCCAGTGTAGCTCAGGGGTAGAGCAGAGGACTCATAAGCCTTTGGTCGGAGGTTCAATTCCTCCCACTGGCACCACTTCAGAAACCAATAGAAATAGTATAAACGAAGGTTTTAATTGGTTTTCATTTTTCTTTACGCAATGACGCAATGAAGGGCAATGCCAGCCAATCCGGCAGAATAAGGCCATTTTTTTTGGCAACCGTTGGCACCCGACATGGCAAAAGCCCGCTTCCCCTCTGTCAGGAATAGACAATGGATGCACGGAATCATAAACTCAAATCATGATTGTTCGAAAAAACACCATTATTGGCCTGTGCCTGGCAGCAGGAACCGCCTTGATAATGCTTGCCAGTTCCTGCGCTTCCACGTCCGTCAAAAGCTCCTGGAAATTGCCGGATTACAAAGGAGCACTGCCTCAAAAAGTGGCCGTGGTGGCCGACGAGGAGCGGAAGTTGGTGCGCATGGCCTTGGAGAACCGCTTTGTCAACCAGCTTGTCGCCGCCAGCCAGCCGGCTTTTGGCACAGCGTCAGCGTTTGCTGATTTGGAGGCGGCTCGTAAACACAAGGAAGCGACCGTTGTGCAATTACGCGCAGCGGGTGCGGATGCCATCCTCATCACCAGACTGGTGAGCAAATCCGACTATCAGGCCAAGGCGCAACAGCGTTTCACCGGCCGTTATGTGGCAGTGACGGTAACTCCCGGTTCGGATGGCTGGGATACTGACATTGGCTCGTTTGACACTTATCAAAGTGCTCCCAGAGGCGACGACCGCAGCTACCTGCTGCTGGATACCAGCCTCTTCGATCTGAATACCGGACAGCGAATCTGGGGTTGCATTACGGAAACCACCATAAGGCAGACGGACGACCGCTTGGAAATTGCCGATGAGTTCGTGGGCAAGGTGGTTGAAGTCATGCGCCAAGACGGCATGATCCGGTGATGGTCTGCGTCAGTGACTAAATAGAAGCAAAGCAAAAAAACCGCGCCAGTGACGATGCGGGCGTTAAACTTCGGTTGCTGCCTGGCTTAAATATTTTAGCAGCGCTTCCAGTGTCGACGGCGGCGAGCCGATCGCACGGTCGTTTTTCTCGCTCGTCTTTCCTGGCAGCCCTGGTTTTAGCCAGTTCCCGGAATCAACGTATGCGCCGCAGCTGAAGTTCAAACCCTCATCTAACAAACTCACACTTTCCCGGCTTGTGCCTTCGACATTTTTTGCTGCAACAAAGCTCTGATTTGTCTCCAATGAACTGGTCGGCTGTGACGGATCCACTCACGCTTAACCTCTTTAATCTGTAAAATCGCGCTGCCATTGAGCGCCAGCAACAATTTTTACCGGCTAAAAAAAAACTTGAACGCTGAAAAATAATTTTGTTGGCATGTTGCCACAGCAGTTGCGTAGAAATATCCTGACCGGACATAAACCCATGAAACTCGGACTCGGACTCTATCGTCATCAACTCAATGCGGAGCATTATCGTTTTGCAAAGCAATGTGGTTGCACGCATCTGGTGATTCACTTGGTGGATTATTTCCGTTCCTCGCGCAGCAACCAGCCCGGCGACCAGCCCGTCGGTGATGATGCCGGCTGGGGTCTGGCCGGTGATCCGGAAAAATTCTGGACGTTTGAGGAACTCGCCGCGATCAAAAAGGAAATCAATGCCGCCGGCCTGGAACTCGAAGCCATCGAAAATTTTGATCCGGCGCACTGGCACGACGTGCTGCTCGACGGGCCGAAAAAACTTCAGCAGATGGAAAATCTCAAGACGCTCATCCGGAATGTCGGGCGCGCGGGCATTCCGGTTTTCGGCTATAACTTTTCCATCGCCGGCGTCGCGGGCCGCATCAAAGGTCCGTTCGCGCGCGGCGAGGCCGAGGCCGTGGGCATGGACGGCCCGCTCGACAAACCGCTCCCCATCGGCATGGCGTGGAACATGGTCTTCGACAAAAACGCCGCGCCCGGCGTGATTCCTTCGGCGACGCACGAGCAATTGTGGGCACGGTTGAAATTTTTTCTCGATGAATTGATTCCCGTGGCCGAGGCGGCGGGCGTCACGCTCGCCGCGCATCCGGATGATCCGCCCCTGCCGTTCGTCCGCGCCCAGCCGCGACTGGTTTATCAGCCGCAGCTTTACCAGAAGCTGATTGACTTGAAACCGAGCCCACGCAACGCGCTGGAATTCTGCGTCGGCACGCTCGCGGAAATGACGGACGGAAATATTTATGACGCGGTGGAAACCTACAGCCGCCAGAACAAACTCGGCTACGTTCACCTGCGCAATGTCCGGGGCAAGGTGCCGACCTACAAGGAAACGTTCATTGACGACGGCGAAGTGGACATCATGCGCGTGCTGCGGATTTTGAAGAAAAACAATTATCAAGGCGTGCTGATTCCCGATCATGCGCCACAGATGAGCTGTGCCGCGCCGTGGCACGCGGGCATGGCCTACGCGCTCGGCTTCATGCGCGGCGCGTTGAAGATCATTGAGCGGGAATAGGCGGAATCGAGTCGTAGCGGCTTCTCGGCAGAGAGCCGCATTTGTTTTTTAAAAAGTGCGGCTTTCTTCCGAAAGCCGCTACGTCTGGTCGGTTGCCAAAAAATCGAGTGGCGTTCCGGCGGGCGTTTGGTTCAGATTGTGCCGGTCACCTGTTGGCTGGACATCGTGAAACCAACTTCGGCAAAAATTTAAAAATCAAAACCTATGGCACTTTCTCCTTTGGCGGGCAAACCGGCGCCGAAATCCATGCTGGTGGATCTGGCGAAACTCGAACGCGAATACTACGAACGCAAGCCCGACGTCAGCGACGCGAACCAGTTGGTCAGCTTCGGCACGAGCGGGCATCGCGGCTCGTCATTGCACGGCACGTTCACCGAGGCGCACATCCTCGCCATCACACAGGCGATTTGTGATTACCGTAAAAGCCACGGCACCAACGGCCCGTTGCAAATGGGCAAGGACACGCATGCATTGTCGTCACCCGCACAGCGCACCGCGCTTGAAGTGCTCGCGGCGAACGGTGTTGAAACGGTCGTCCAACGCGACGATGGCGTGACACCGACGCCGGTGATTTCGCGCGCGATCATCGTTCACAATCGCGGCCGCAAAACCGGACTGGCGGATGGCATTGTCATCACGCCTTCGCACAATCCGCCGGAGGACGGCGGCTTCAAATATAATCCGACCAACGGCGGTCCTGCCGACACCGACGTGACCAAATGGGTGCAGGATCGCGCCAACGAATTACTGCGCGGAAACAATGCCGGCGTGAAGCGCGTGCCATTCGCCACCGCGCTCCAGGCGGCGACCACGCATCAGATCGATTTTATCCTGCCCTACGTCGAGGATTTGAAAAATGTCGTGGACATGGACGCCATCCGCGCCGCCGGTTTGAAACTGGGCGTGGATCCGCTGGGCGGTGCCGCCCTGCCCTGCTGGGAGCCGATCAACTCAATTTACAAGGTGGACATCACGGTCGTGAATCCAAGGCTCGATCCGACGTTCTCATTCATGACGGTGGACCACGACGGAAAAATCCGCATGGACTGTTCGAGCCCGTATGCGATGGCCAGTCTGGTCAGTCTCAAAGATAAATTCCGCCTCGCGTTTGCGAATGATCCTGACTCGGATCGTCACGGCATCGTCACGCCGTCGGCGGGGTTGATGAACCCGAATCATTATCTCGCGGTGGCCATTGGCTATCTGCTCACACATCGTCCGCAATGGTCGGCGAACGTGGCGATTGGCAAAACACTCGTCAGCAGCAGCATGATTGACCGCGTGGTGAACAAGCTGGGCCGCAAGCTGTGCGAAACGCCGGTGGGTTTCAAATGGTTCGCGCCCGGATTGTTCGACGGTTCGTTCGGTTTCGGCGGCGAGGAAAGCGCGGGCGCGAGTTTTCTGCGCCGTGACGGCACGGTGTGGTCCACGGACAAGGACGGACCGATTCTGAACCTGCTCGCGGCGGAGATCACCGCCGTCACCGGCAAGGATCCGGGCGAACATTTCCGCGCGCTCACGGCGGAATTCGGCACGCCGTATTACACGCGCATTGACGCGGCGGCGACGCCGGAACAGAAGGCGAAACTCTCCAAGCTTTCACCCGAGGCGGTGAAGGAATCGAAGCTGGCGGGCGATGACATCACGGCCAAGCTGACGCGTGCGCCGGGAAACAACGCCGCCATCGGCGGCTTGAAAGTGGTGACGGCGAGCGGCTGGTTTGCGGCGCGTCCGTCCGGCACGGAAAACATCTACAAGATTTACGCGGAGAGTTTCAAGGACGAGGCGCACTTGAGTTCGATTGTAAAAGAGGCGCAGGAAATTGTCGGGAACTCGCTGGGTTGAAATTCAAGCGCGCATCCCAATTTTTGCAGGGCCAGGCGTGCCGTCCAAGAATCCCAAAGGGATTGAGAAACGTGGCTGCTTCACAAAAATGAGATGCGCCCTGTCGCCGGGTTGTCACCGAAAAAGTCTTTACAAGTTTTTTGCCCCGTGTTTTATCTGCTTCCACGAGAGTTGAAATCGGTGCGCGGGCCGCTTCGCAAGGAGCGGCCCGCGAATTCGCCGGCGAACCAACCATAAAAAATGGAGCAAACCATGAAAACAAATAGCATCTTGAAATTAACGTCCCTCGCCGCGTGCCTGTTTGCAGTGCTGTTCATCACCGGCTGTGCCTCGACCAAGATCACCAACCGTGAACAGCTCGTGACCGGGCCAATCCCGCGGCCCGCCACCATCTGGGTGTATGACTTCGCCGCCACCGCCGCCGACGTGCCGGCCAATTCCGCCCTGAACGGCGAGAAAGACCTCGACACCGCGCCGGCCCAGACGGCGGAGCAGATTGAAGAAGGGAAGAAGCTGGGCGCTCAAATCGCGAAAGAGCTGGTGGCGCGGATCAACGAGCTGGGAATGTCCGCCGCCGTGGCGTCGCCGGCAACCAAACCGCAGGTCAACGACGTTGTCATCCGGGGTTATCTTCTTTCCGTCGAGGAGGGCAGCACCGGCATGCGGGTCATCGTCGGGTTCGGTGCCGGGAAGTCCTCGTTGAGCACGATGGTGGAAGGCTACCAGATGACGGACCACGGCCTGCGCAAACTCGGCTACGGCACCATTGACGCTGGCGGCAACAAAAGCCCGGGGATGGTGCTGGGCGTCGCCACCTTCCTCGCCACAAAAAATCCGGTCGGGCTGATCATCAACGGCGGGGTGCAGGGGTATCAAGTGGCCAGCGGCAACAGCGGCATCGAGGGCCGGGCCAAGGCGACCGCCAAGGAAATTGCCGACGTCCTCAAGCAACGATTCGAGGGACAGGGCTGGATCATCGAGTGACGTTCACTCCCGGACGCTGCGGGCGTGTTGCCGAGGCCGGTCACCCGGGATGAGCGGGCCGGGAAATTTATGTGGACGGGACGGTTTGAGTAGCGATAACTTCAGGCGGACGATTCAAAGTCTGAACAACAAACGACAATCCGGCATGAAAACAATTTTCACACATCGTTATGTCGCCTCATTCCTCGCGGCGGCGGCTTTGTTGCTGATGACCGGCTGTAATACCGTTTCCATCAGTTCCAACCAGTTTATCGGCGGGCCAATCTACGCACCGACCAACCCGGCGTCAGTTGAGATTCTGCGCACGCCGCCATCACGTCCACATGTGCGGCTGGGAGAGGTGACGGCGGAACCTTCCAGCGACAGCGTGAGCGTGCAGCAGATCGAGGCTGCGTTGCAAAAGGCGGCCGCGAAGATGGGCGCGAACGCAGTGGTCATTGTGTATGACCGGACCCAGGTCACCGGAGCGTTCATCAATGGTCCGTGGTATGGCCGCAGCATCCAGGAGACGCGCGGACGTGTCATCATTGGAGTGGCGATCAGATACACGGGGAACTGACGTTGCCACTGACGTGAACGTCAAGCCAGGTCTGGATTCAGCAGTAACTAAAGCGATTCGATGAAAATCAAACACTTCGCGCTGACGGCGCTGCTGCCAGCCATCACTCTGGCATTGACCGGATGTGTGACGCCACCTAACGCGAATGTTCAACCCACGGGCAAACCCGGTTTGATCCAGGGCGGGATTCCGGTCGAAATCATCCAGGAACCGGTGACCGTGGTATCCGTTGATGCCGGACGACGCCTCATCACGCTCAAACACAAGGACGGCTCCACCAAAACTTTCAACGTGAACGAATCTGTGAACAACTTTGACCAGGTCAAAGTGGGCGACACCGTCAGTGCCGCGGTGAAGGCGGAACTCAGCGTTTACATTTTGGAGAATGGCCGGTTGCCTGGTGCGAACGGAACCACCCGGCCCAAGACCATTAATTTCAATGCGAAGGTTCTGATGGTGAATCCCGGATCCCGCCTGCTGACCCTCCAGTTTTCAAACGGCCGTACCGTGACCATCCAAGCCGGGCCGGAGGTGCAGTTGGAAAAAATGGCGCCGGGTGACGACGTGGTGATGCGCTCCAACGAAGTAACGGCAATATCCTCCTTAAAAAGTTGAGACCACCGGCCAACCCAACCACTATTTTATGATTTTAAAGAACCCTGCTGTTCGCGTGACCTTGAAATGCATTGTCACCGCACTCTTACCGTTTGCGCTGCTAACCGCTTGTTCCACTTCCGGCCCGACCACCGGCGGCACACCCGTCGCGCCGGGAACCTTTGCTGACAATTCCGGCTTCAGCGGCGAGATCGTGACTGATGCCAGTTCAACCACGGCAAACGTGGTTTCGGTGGACCACGCCAAACGTCTGGTGGTGTTGAAACGTGCCGATGGCACCACCGTCACCTACAAGGCGGCGCCCGGGGCCTTCGGATTCGATGACATCAAGGCGGGCGATGAGGTCAAAGTGTCCGTGGCGGCTGAAATGGCCGTGTTCCTGGGTCGGAGCAGCCTGCCCGCCGGCGCTGCCAACACTGCCAGACTCCGCGTCCGGCTGCCGAACCGCACGGAAGCATTTGCCACCGAAGTCGGGGTGCAGGTATTCACCGCCAAAGTAACGGCGATCAATGACTGGGACGATACGGCAACCCTCCAGTTACCCGATGGTTCCACCAAGACCATCAAGGTCGGGGAAGCGGTCAATCTGGCTGATGTCAGCGTGGGGGACCGTGTCTCCGTGCAATCCAGTGAGGCCGCCGTGGTCTTGCTGGAGAAGCCATAGAGTCGCGGGTAAGAACAGATGGTTTGTAGATTACGACCCGCTACTCCATCACTATCCTTGTTGACACTACCCGCCGGATGGTGTTTAAGTAGTTTCCTTATGAGTTCTATCACCAACCTATCGGTTCAACAGTTGCGCAAGGCGGCGACGTTGAAGGAAAAAATTCAATCACTCGAAAATGAGTTGAGCAAGTTGCTGGGTTCATCCGTGGCGTCCGCGTCCGGTCCGGCACCGAAGAAAAAGAAATTCACCATGAGCGCGGCGGCCAAGGCCAAGATTTCCGCGGCGGCCAAGTTGCGCTGGGCTAAAATCAAGGGCAAGGCGCCGGCCGCCAAACCGGCCGCCAGGAAAGGCAAAGGCAAGATGAGCCCGGCGGCCAAGGCCAAGCTCTCCGCCAAGTTGAAGGCGATCTGGGCGGCGAGAAAAGCGGCCAAGAAATAATCCGCCGCCAAACCGCGTTTCGTTCAGGCTGGAGTTGTCAGGCAACTCCAGCTCTTCTTTTTAAGGATGACTGGAGCGGTTTCAAAAAGACCATCGTTGTAAGATCGGCCAGGGTTGATTGGATCGCGCGCCAGCGTCTTGGACCTCGCGGATTTGCCTCCGGTGCTTTCAAAGCACAGCTCCAGTATTATAGAAAATGCTCCAGACTACTGTCCGAGATGTTCCAGCGCCTTGAGCATCGGCGCGCTGGAAACCTTGATCAGGCCGGACAGCGGATGGTTCATCTCCAGGATCAGAAACACCGCGCCGGAAACGGACAGCGCGCAGAGGAGCAGCACGCTGATGACCGTGGCATTGCGCGGCGCGAACAGCCCGAAGCTCAGGTGCAGCATCGCGAGCCAGAAGAGCAGCATCACCAGGAACGGCGTGGGCAGCGCGTTCTGTGTCTGCTCGATCACCAGCCAGCGGAACTGCGACAACTCGCCGCTGATCTGCTGCGCCTGCGCGAGCAATTGACGCTGGGCTTCATCCGCCGGTGCCAGTTCCCGCAATTTCGCCTGCACCTGTTCCATCCCGCTGGCCCGTTCAACAATCGTCATCCCCGGCACCGCCGACTTTGCCTCCGGCCAGACCGCTTCGATGCCGGCGACGAGACTGCGGCGCAGTTGTTCGCGTGCGTCCTTGGTGGCGGGACCATAGTTCGCCAGCACACGATCCAGCAGGATGATCTTCGCGGCGCTTTGCGTGATCTCCGAGCCGACCGTGTCGAACGTGGCCTTGGCCGAGCTGACCAGCAGTCCCAGCACCAGCGCGGACAGCGTGGCGATCATGCCGGCGGCGAGCTTCACGGTGTCCTTGGACTCATTGCTCAGATGATGATCGGGCAGCCGGCTGCGCAGAAACATGCCCAGCAGCACGCCGCTGAAAATGCACGCGGCGCTGATCAAGGCAATAGTCAGGGAACTCATGGCAAAACAGTTTGGCGGTTGATTCCGCATCGGGTCCGCGGTGAAAATCCGGACGCGAGTTTATTTCCCGGCCTGCCCGCTGTCCAGCCTTCGTGTTGGCCGCTTGCCGCTTGACTCCCCAATCCAAACTCTCAACCATCCAAGGACTATGTCCGAACCTTCACCCCGGGAAACCGCCGCCCCGGTTCCGCCGGCCGACCGGCCGTCACGGATCGGCAATTTCCGTTCTTCGGCGACGCAATTCCTGGCCGCCTTGATTCTGATGCTCTTCGCGGCGCCGCTCCTGGATGAACTCAAATATGGCCGGGCCATTGATTCCGCCCTCGTCACCCTGGTGTTGATCCTGGGCGTGCTGGCCGTGGGCCGCAGCCACCGGACCCTGGCGCTGGCCGTGTTGCTGATGTTGCCGGCGGTCGGATTCCGATGGATTCACCATTTTCAGCCGGATTTATTTTCGCCGGTGATCTACAGTATCGCCTCGCTGGTCTTCATCGGTTTTGTCGAGTTTCAATTGCTGCATTTCATCTTTCGCGCACCCCGGGTGAATTCAGAAGTGCTCTGCGCCGGCATCTCCGGCTATCTGCTGTTGGGAATCCTGTGGACGGCCGCTTATATGGCGGTGTCGGGACTGCATCCGGTTGATGCGACTCATCCGGGCGCTTTCGCTTACACCGTCGGCGCGACGGCTCCGCATGCCTTGTCGCAATTCGAGGCCTACTATTTCAGCTTTATCACCCTGAGCACGGTGGGTTATGGCGACATCACGCCGCTCACGAACGGGGCGCGCACGCTGGCGATGATGGAGGCGATGACCGGCACCCTTTACATGGCGGTGCTCATCTCCCGGCTGGTGGCATTGTATTCCTCCCAAGGTCCCGATTCGACCGAACGAAAAGATTGATGCCAACAGTATGGACGATATACTCCAAGCAGTGTGCATTCCGTGAAAGATTCAACTGAATTCTAAAATCAAAAGAAACCGAATTATGAAAACCTGCAAAATTAAACTCATCACCACGAACCTGACCCTGGCAGCCGCACTGACAGTGCTGGCGGGTTGCGCCTCCAAGACCTATGACAAGGGTGCGGCCACGTCCGCCGCCCTGCAATCCGCCGCCACGGCGACGACCGATACTTCCACCAAGGTGACCGACGTGCTGGGCGCGTTGAACAATCTCACCTTCAAATCCGAAGGCGACTTGCGCAAGCAGTATGACGCATTTGTTTCCGCCGCCGGGAAACTCGACAAGTCCATTGAAAACCTGGGAGCAAAAGCCCAGTCAATGCGGGATGCCGCCGCCGCCTACTCCCAGAACTGGAGCAACCAGCTCGCCGCCATCACCAGCGAAGACCTGCGCGCCCGCAGCACGGAGCGCATGAACGAAGTCACCGCCAAGCTCAAGGACATGGATGCCAGCTATGTTGGCGTGAAGAATTCGTTGCGTCCGTTCACGACCGATCTGAAGGACATCCAGACCTATCTCGGCACCGACTTGACGGCGGGCGGTCTGGCCACCATCAAGGACATGGTTACCAAGACCAAGACGGATGCCGTTCCGTTGCGCGATTCGATCAAACAACTCCAGGCCAGCTTCAGCAGCCTCGGCACGGCCATCTCACCGGTGTTGCCGACGCCGGGCAAGTAAGTTGCCAACCGCAGAGTTTAGATTTAAGCCAGTTCAACGGAGGGAATTTCCGGTTCCCTCCGTTTTCTGATTGGAACGGACGCGCCCGGATAGTGCAATGATTTGAGATGGATGACCAAAGGATTTGCTGTGAGCAATATTAAAACCCAATCCCGTGAACCATGGTGGCGCGAGTGGCCGCTCGCCTTGGCCGTCGTCACCTTGACGGTGGCGTTGCTGGGCAAAGGCTGGATTGCCGCCGCACTGGAGCAGCCCGCGATGCTTATCACGCTCCTCGCGATTCTTTGCAGCGTGATCCTGACCGCCGCCATTGCCATCGTGCGTCATGCGGACGTCCTCGCGCACCGGTTGGGTGAACCGGCGGGCACGTTGCTCCTCACGCTGGCGATCACCGGATTGGAAGTGGCGATGGTGGCGTTCGTGATGTCCACCGGCACGGCCAAGCCGGCGCTCGCGCGCGACACGATGTTCGCGGTGGTCATGCTGGTGCTGAATGGCTTCCTCGGTCTCGCGCTGCTCCTCGGCGGTTTGCGCCACCACGAACAACGCTACAATCTCCAAAGTGCGAATGCGTTTCTGGTGATGATTCTCCCGCTCACCGTGCTCGGTCTCATCCTGCCGAACTTCACGCACGCAACGACGGGACCGACGCTCTCGACGTTTCAAATGGTTTTCCTCTCGGTCATGTCCATCGGCATCTACGGCGTTTTTTTGTTTGTCCAGAACCGCCGGCATCGCGGATTCTTCATGGCTCCCGAGGAGGCGGCCGAGGCGGCGACGCCGGAACTGGGGCACCATTCCCCGCGCTCGACATTGTTTCACGCGGTGATGCTGGGACTTTACGGCCTGCCGCTGGTCCTGCTGGCCAAGCAGATGGCCGCGCCGCTCGATGCCATGGTCATCCGACTCGGTGCGCCCAATGCGCTTGGCGGGTTCATCATGGCGCTGCTGGTGCTGACGCCGGAATCCATCGCAGCCATCCGCGCCGCGCTGGCCAACCGGCTCCAGCGTTCGGTGAACATCCTGCTCGGCTCGGTGCTGGCGTCCATCGGGCTGACCATTCCGCTGGTCATTGCGGTGTCGCTCACCACCGGACGCGCCCTGGTGCTGGGCGTGGACGCCGTGGACACCGTGATGCTGGTGCTGACGCTATTGACCAGCACGCTCACCTTCAGCCTGCCCCGGACCAATGTGTTGCTCGGCTGCGTCCATCTCCTGCTCTTCGGCGCGTATCTCATGCTGATGTTCGATCGCTAATCATGATGACGCATTTCCCACAAATTTTTGCATCCCGCGAACCGTCCGCCTTGCACCAAAGGACAATGGCCGCATGGTCTCTGGGTTGTTAATCTGCTTTTAAGTGTGTTTTCTAAATGCCATCGCATAGCCGTCAGGCGCTTCGAATCATCGCCGCGCTTTAATCTGGCCAAACTTTGCTGGCTCGGCACTCTGTTGTTATCTTCCGGCCAGCCGATCGTTTGAATGAACCCGAATGAACCGCATACGATGAAATTAAAAAAAATCCTGCGCTTCGTCGCACTCGTTGTAATTTGGGGTGTCCTCGGTTTGGCGACGCTCTGGGCGGTGGCAGCGCTGAACTTTGACATCAGAATATCATGGCTGCGGTTGCCCCTGGTGGTGGTTTATGGACTGGGAATGCTGGCGGTGTGGATTTTCGTCCGTCGTCCCTGGAAGCTGGTGGTCACCGTCGCGGGTTTTGTGGTGGTCCTGGCCTGGTGGCTTTCGCTGAAACCTTCGAATCAGCGCGACTGGCTGCCGAACGTGGCGGTGCTGCCTTATGCCGACATCACGGGAAGCCAGGTGGCCATCTATAACATCCGCAATTGCGACTACCGCACGGAGACGGACTACGACGTGCATCATTATGACCAGACTTACAACCTGGACGCCTTGCGCACGGTGGATTTGTCGCTCATCACCTGGGGTTCACCGCACATCGCGCACACCATCGTCAGTTTCGGCTTCACGAACGGCAATTACGTTGCCTTCTCCATCGAGACGCGCAATGAAAAGGGCGAGGGCTACTCGGCGTTGAAGGGTATTTTCCGCCAGTTTGAACTGACCTACGTCATCAGCGATGAACGCGACGTGATCCGGCTGCGGACGAATTATCGCCAGGGCGAGGAGGTCTGCCTCTACCGGCTGCAGATGACGCCAGAACAGGGCCGGAAATTGTTCCTCGACTATCTCCGCCGCGCCAATGAACTGCACGAGCGCGCCGAGTGGTATAATGCGCTCACCGACAATTGCACCATCGCCATCCGCACCCAGCGGGCGGCCGCCGACCGCGCGCCGTGGAACTGGCGCATGCTGTTGAACGGCCACCTCGATGAACTGCTCTACGAGCGCGGAACCTTTGTCACCAATTTGCCGTTTGCGGAATTGAAAAAAACCTCCAACATCAATGCGCGAGCCAAGGCGGCGGACCAGGCGGCGGACTTCTCGCAGCAGATCCGCCAGGGTTTGCCGGGCTTCAACGAATGACCGCCGCGATGATTCACTAGGATAACAACCATGAAAAAATATTTGCTGAACAGTTGCCTGGTCCTTGCGCTGGTGCTGCTGGCCGGTTGTGTGAACCCCATCGGCGCCGACAAGGTGTCGCCGCGGCAGGGTTATTTGCATCTCCACGAGAACGCGCTCACCAGCGACCAGTTCAGCTCGGATGCCCGGCGCGTGCTGAACCGCTATGGCCTCGACGAGGCGTTCCGGAAAAATCCCGATGCCACACTGGAAAAACTTCAAGGCATCGCCTGCAAAGATGAACGCCGGGATGTGATTTACGCCCTGAGCGAATTGAACTACTGGAACGCGGACCGCCAGAGTCGCAGCGTGAAACCAGGGGTGCCGAAACTGGCGCGCGACAGCTATTTTGCCTCGGCGATTTACGCCTACCTCTACTTGTTGGGCGAAAGCACCGAATCCCGGCCGAATCCGTTCGACATCCGCTTCCGCGCGGCCGGCGACCTATACAATCGCGGTCTCGCCCAGGGCTTGATGGTGAACACCAATGCGCTGGTCAGACTGGCCGGCGGTCCCCGCCAGACGCCGCCCGGCGTGGTGGAGGTGCAATTCACGCAGCCGGGATTCCCGTGGAGTCTGGACCTGATCAAGGCGTTTTATTCCGCCGATGAATTTGACGTGCGCGGTCTGTCCACGCGCAACCGCGATTCCGGTCTGGGCGCACCGCTGATCGCCGTCACGGACAAGTTCGGGCGATTTCAGGAACCGGCGCGCGCGCCCGCCACCGTTTTCCTCCGCGTGTCGGGCGGGGTGCGCGACTGGAGCGCGGGGAAATTGACGGCCACCTTGGAACTCTATTCTGCGTTCGACACCACCCATGTCGACGTGAATGGGAAACAGGTGCCGCTGCAGACGGACACCACCGCTCCCATCGCCCAAGGATTGAATGGCAGCGCCATTTGGAAGCTCGGGATCGCCCAGTTCTTTTCCGCCGAGCTGCAAAACAAGACCGGCATCCGGCGCATGGAGCCGTATTTGCCCGGGCAGATTCCGGTGGTCTTCGTCCATGGCACGGCCAGCAGCCCGGTCTGGTGGGCGGAAATGTGGAACACGTTGAACGCCGATCCGGTGCTGCGCCAACGCTATCAATTTTGGATGTTCAACTATGCCAGCGGCAAGCCGATCACCATGTCGGCGGGCATTTTGCGCAACGAACTGATGGACCTGGTCAAGACGCTCGACCCGGAGGGCAAGGACGCAGCCCTGCGGCACATGGTCGTCATCGGCCACAGCCAGGGCGGATTGCTGGCGAAGCTGACGGCGACCGACACCGGCGACAAGCTCTGGCGGCTCGCTTCCCAGACGAACATCGATGCACTCCAGATTGACGTGCCGACCCGCGAACTGCTGCGGAGCAATTTCTTCTTCAAGCCCCTGCCCTGCGTCTCGCGCGTGATTTTCATCTCCACGCCCCACCGGGGCAGTTACCAGAACACCTCGTTCGTGCAAAATCTTTTGACCCGCTTCATGAAATTTCCCAGCGACCTGGTGACCGCCTCCGCCGAACTGGTGAAATTGAAGGACACGATCAATCTCCCGCCGGCATTGCGCAACGGCGTGCCCACCAGCCTCAACGGCATGGCCACGGACAATCCGTTCATGCTCACCCTGGCGGACATTCCCGTCGCGCCGGGCATCAAGGCCAATTCCATCATCGCCATCCAAGGGAACGACCAGCCTCCCGATGGCGCGGATGGCGTCGTAAAATACACCAGCGCCCACGTGGATTACGCGGAGTCGGAATATATCGTGCGCAGCGGCCATTCCTGCCAGATGAACCCGCTGACGATCGAGGAGGTGCGCCGCATCCTCATTGAAAATCTGGGTGAAGCCAAACCTGTGAAGTGACCGCGCTGATGGCGGGCGGACTTCAGCCAGCACTCGGAAGTTGCACCGCCGGTCAAGGCTGGTAGCATTTTCCATGGATGGAATTCGGATGAACCAGAAACACAACCAGCATCAGAAGACTGTTAAGTTTGTCCTTCAACTCGCCCGCCGGCGGAGCTGGATTTTGCTGGCATTCCTCACGCTGGCTTTGACGGGTTGCTCCCTGCTTAAATTCAACCGAACGCCGCCCACCGCCAACGTTTCTTCGCTTCAACTCAGCGGCAATGCGCCCACGGGACCGCTGGCGCTTACGGTGGTGCAGGCGCAGATCATGCGGTTTGCCGACACCTATAGCGCCACGATCGCCCAGGCGTGCGATGATGTCACCGCCAGCACCACCAACTCGGCGCTCCGCCTCGCGGTGCTGCGCTGGAAGCTGGGGCAATCCACGGCGGCCTATGTGAACGCCACCGGCCCGAACCCGGCGGTGAACGCGCTGGACATGCTGGTGCTGGCCACCATGGCCCGGATGGTGATCCAGGATTACGGCGTGGACACCTTTGGCGATGCCATCCTGCCGCTGCTGGTCGCGCAGCAGCGGCTGGAGACAAACGTCTGGACGATGGCCAGCGGCGTGCTCAAGCCGGCGCAGCAAAAGGAGCTGAAGGATTTGATTCTGGAGTGGCGCGCCAAAAATCCCCACCAGCGTTACATCGGGCCGATCCGCTTTCGCGAGTTCGTGTCGGCCCTGGGCAGGGCACCGACCAAGGCGAATTCCGGACCCACCAGCCTTTTCAGCCTGCTGTATCTGGACCCGCTGGCCGGGCTGGATCCCACCGCCGCCGCCATTGAAGAGACCCGGGAACTGGGCGAGCGCGCCATGTATTACAGCCAGCGGATGCCCATGCTCCTGAGCTGGCAGGTGGAGGTGCTGGCGTCTCAGCTCGCGAACCTGCCGGAATCAAAAGAAGTTCTGAACGACGCGGACCGGCTGGCCACCTCCGCCGATATGTTTGCGAAGACCGCGCAGCAGCTGCCCCAACTCGTCAATGACCAGCGACAGGCGGCCATCCAGCAGATTCTCGACGGCCTGACCGAGCAGGGCAATAAATCCCGCGAACTGCTGACGGACACGCGTTCGACGCTTGACTCGGCTCGCGATGCCAGCGCCTCCATCAACACCACCATCAAGTCGCTCACAGAATTTGTGCAATACGTTTCGCCGACGAACGGAAGCCGCGCGTCGGCCACCAACAGCAAGCCGTTCAACGTCCTCGATTACGGCACGGCCGCGGCGCAGGTCGGTGTCGCCGCCAACAATCTCAACACGCTGCTGACCACGATGAACCAAAGCGCGCCGGAACTCACGCGCTTGCAGCAGCAGACCAGGGCGCATGCCGACCAGTTGGTGACGCATGCGTTCTGGCTGGGCGTGATTCTGATCTTGATTTTATTAGCCGGCGCGGTGGTGGCGGGATTGGTTTACCGTTCGCTCGCTAATAAAATGAGCGCTGGACGCAAGCCATCCGAGCCTTGACCGTCGCGCGCCAGCGGCGTTAAGAAGCTACCGAGGATTTCTAATCAGCCAATTTTCCGGTGGCTCCAAACAAATTGAGCACCGATTTGGAATCCAATTTTGAAACCTCGACTTGCTGCAGCACCTTGGCCGGATCAGGATTGAGACTGAACCCGTGGATGAAATGATGAACCGATTCCGTCATTTTACCGCTCCGATTCACCTTGCCGAAATCTTCCGCCAGCACAAACCAGTTCTTGTCGCCGGGCTTGAGTAAAAAATAAAAGTCCGGAACCAGGGTTGTGCGCCGCGCCGACGAGCCATCGAGATATTGGAGTTTGACTGAAATGGGTGTCGGGCCGGCCGCACTGATGAAAAACAACTGCATCTGGCGGTATTTCCCGGGCGAGACGGAAAACGAATAAGTTTCCGACCTGTCCGGCGAGCGATGCACTTGCGGCCCGCTGCCGGCCAGCGCGTAAGGCAGTTGCACGTCGGGATGTTGTTTGTTGGCGGCAAAAAAGCCGGAGTCGGGCAAAGTGTTCAATCGCCCAGCCTGGGCGATTTTCGCGGCCGATTTGGTGATCAACACCGAGGAATCACCGCGATCCAAGCTGTAGTTGGCCATTTGCAGGCGGCCAGCGGTTTGGGTGATGACGACGCGCGCGTCAAGCAGTTTGCCCAGATCAACCTGAACGACGGACGGCTTGTCCCGATGAGCCGTTGCGCAACCAGCGGCCAATAAAATGAAAACGCACGCCGGCGCCAGTTGAAAGATTCTCATAAAATTACCGGGGCATTTTGTTTATTCCACCCGCGCTTCGCCCTTGCCTTGGACGACTTGGCCGATGATCCACGCCTTGTGCTTCTGCGCCTTGATGAATTTCAGCACCGCGTCCGCCTTGTCCGCCGACACGATGCTCACCATGCCGATGCCCATGTTGAAGACCTGATAGAGTTCGTCGTCCGGCACGCCGCTCTGTTCCGCGATGATCTTGAAGACCGGCAGCATCTCCCACGAACCTTTCTTGATGACCACGTCGAGCGACTTCGGCAGCACGCGCGGAATGTTGTCCACGAACCCGCCGCCGGTGATGTGCGCGAAGGCGCGTAGCGGCGCGTCGGCAGACCGCCGCAAACTTTTCTTTGAGACGGCGGCGCCCTGCCGAGACGCCGCTACGCCGCCTCGGTTAAATTTCTTCAGCAGCGCTTGCACCAGCGGTCCGTAGCTGACGTGGACTTTGAGCAACTCCGCGCCGAGCGTGAGCTTCGAGCCGGGGATGCGGCTGGACGGTTTCAATTTCAACTGCTCGAAGAAAATCTTCCGGCCGAGCGAATAGCCGTTCGTGTGCAGGCCGCTCGATTCGATGCCGATGACCACGTCGCCGCGCCGGATGGTTTTCTGGCCGTTCAGCATCTTGGATTTCTCCACCACGCCGACGATGGTGCCGCTCACATCGTATTCGCCCTTCTGGTAAAAGCCTGGCATCTGCGCCGTCTCGCCACCGATGAGCGCGCAGTTGTTTTCCGCGCACGCGCGGGCGAAACCCTTGATGATGTCCGTGAACACGTGCGGCTCCAGCTTGCCGGTGCCGAGATAATCGAGGAAGAACAGCGGCTCCGCGCCCAGCACCGCGATGTCGTTTACGCAATGGTTCACAAGATCCGCGCCGATGGTATCGTGCTTGTCTTGCTGGAAGGCGATCTTGAGCTTGGTGCCCACGCCGTCCACGGACGACACGAGGATGGGCTCGCGATATTTTTTCACGTCCAGCGCGAACAGGCCGCCGAAGCCGCCGACCTTGCCGAGCACCTCGCGACGATGCGTGCTGGCGAGCAATTGCGGCAGCGTGGCTTTGACTTTGTTGCCCAGATCAATGTCCACGCCGGCGGCGGCGTAAGCTTTTTGTTTCTTCATGCAGCGGAGATTAAACCGTGAAACAGAAACGCGGGCGAGAAAAAATAACAGACGGTCAAATCAAGGATGTATCAATCGGAAGAATCCACTTCCGCCAGAATTCGGAAATGAATGACTTTTGTTTGTTCCGTCATCATCGATGGGGAAACCTCTGTAGCCGCTCGACAACCAATTGGTCTTAACCAAGTCTGAATTTTCTTGCAACGACCAACCGGGTGCTGCGGATTGCCAAGAAACATTTATGATGGAGCTTTGTAATTTCAGGCTGAGGTTCGGCGCTGAAACTGACGCCGGAAAAGAGTTGGTGTTTTTCAGCACGGTTAAAGAAGCCACGTTCTGGTTCGCACTGACCAAATCTGGCTTGCCATCAGAGTTTAAATCAGCGGCGATGACGTAGAAGGGAAAATCACCCACAGTTACAAGGGTGTTAGAACCATACTTATAGCTGACGCTATTGGTAAATACCGACAAAGTGCCGCCAAATCCGTTATCAGAATTAGCGCTGACCAAATCCAGTTTGCCGTCACCATTCAGGTCAGCGATGGCGACGCCTTCTGGCAGTGCCGGAATCGCTCCGAGCGGGGGCAGTGATAGTGTAACACTGGTGACAAACCCTCCGCTGCCATTGTTTTTATTTGTTACCACTGTCAAAGTGTTGGCACTCGTATTCGCGGTTATCAAATCGGCTTTGCCATCACCATTTACATCCCCAGCCACAACACAACTTGGCCCGGTTCCGACGGTAATAGTTGCGCTTGTGGCAAACTTCGCTCCACCTTTGTTGGTGAGCACACTGATCGAATTTCCAAGGCCGTTGGCGCAAACTATATCCAATTTGCCGTCTCCGTTTACATCCGTCGTCGCAACAGAAAGCGGCTCGCTCCCCACTGACAGCGCAAGGTTTGAAACCAATACGCCACTGCCATTGTTCGTAAAAACAGTGAGTGTAGTTCCTTCATTTCCATTGGTTCCTGTATTGGCGCAAACTAAATCCAGTTTGCCATCCGCGTTAAAGTCTCCAACTGCAATAGCGGTAGGTCCAATGCCCGCAGTCAGGGTCACGTTTGATCCAAAAACCCCGTTGCCATTGTTTGTCAAGACCGTTAGTGTTTTTCCACCACCACCGCCAAAATTAGCGCAAATCAAATCCACTTTTCCCAGATTGCGCAAATCTGCCGCGACAACTGAAGCCGGTCTGTTCCCGACATTCAAGGTCGCGTTGGAACCAAAAACGCCGCCGCCGCTATTCGTTAATATGGTCAGCGTGTTGTCGGTATAATTGGCGCAAATCAAATCCAGCCTGCCATCACCATTTGCATCTGCGGCGGTCACCCAGCCCGGCGCATGCCCGACAGAGTATGTGTTGCTTAAGAAACTAAGTCCTGCCGAAGCACTTTGAAAACTGGCGAATAAAATCAATAAGAGTAATTCAACCAGCGTGAGTCCGCTGATTTTCGCCTTGGCCGAAAGGGTTTTCATGGTGGCTGCAACTGTAACTCCGCCCGCCCCGGCGAGAAGCGCAGAATTGCGTAGCGGCGTCTCGGCAGAGCGCCGCCATCTCGAATAGGAAAAGTTTGCGGCGGTCTGCCGACGCGCCGCTACGACGGAATCAGTTCGATTCCGGCGGTTCAACCAGTCGGTGCAGCAAATCCCGGTGGCCATGCATGGCGCGGCGGAGCAGAACTTCATCAGCGGACATTTCGTAGAAGAGGATGTGCTTTTGGAACGGGCGCGCCACGACGATGAACCGCCAGTCGCGCAAACGCGGATGAGAAAATCCCGCGACCGGGCCGAGCAACGGATGCTGGACAAGCAACTGGCAGGTGGCTTCGATGGCGGCAAGATAGCGTTCGGCAATGTCCCAATCCGCGTTGACCGCATACCATTCGAACTGGCGTTCCACGTCCGCGATAAAATCGCCGGACTTGTGCGCATTCATGCGGCGGCGGTTTTGGCGCGCACCCGTTCGCGGATGACGGCGAAGTCCGATTTGGTCAGCGGAGTCGTGGGCTGGTCCGCCGCTTCGAGCAGCCACGCTTCGAGTTCGGGCGTGCTGTCGAAGGGTTTTCGCTGTTGTTCGCGGAGTGAGCGGACGAGGTCGTTGACCAGTTCGCTGGCATCGGCGCAGACACCGGAGCGAACCTGATCCTGCAGGAAATCTTCAACGTCCGTGGCCAGAGCAACTGTCATGGCAAGACATTACGACCGGTTTATTTTGTTTGCAAGCGGCCGTTTTTCATCGCGGAATCATTTCACAAACGGCAACTCCACAATTTTCACGGACTTTCGCCCGTGTCTTGCAGCGTCAGTTCGTTCCCGATTTGATTCGCTTCGCGCCGCACACAGCCGAGAGCGAGGTTCGCGCCTTGGCCGAAAGCATTTTCATGGCGGTTGCAACTGTAACTCCACCCGCCCCGGCAACAAGCCCGTTTTTCACGGTGCCACGCGCCACGGCGAGCGATCCACCCACGTCTTCAAGGCCGCCGTGGCCCAGGCGGTGGATTTATCCGCATGACAGACGTTGCAGGCATTCGGGATTTTCAGCGAGTCGCTCAGGGCTGGGCTGACAAAACGGAAGGTGTGGCTGCGGACGTTCACATCGCCGATGGTCTGGGCGATTTTGGGCATGTGGCAGGCGATGCATGCACTGCCTGAGCTGTCGGCCGGGTGATGCGTGTGCTCCGCGATGGTGGGAGCGTGCGGGCCGTTGGGTGAATTCGGTCCGTGACAATCGAGGCACAGGGTGTTGGCCGGCTTGCGCAAGTCCGCCGGATATTCCGTGCCGTGCACGTCGTGGCAGGTGAAGCAGGTGACGCCGTGCGCATACATCTGGCTGGTGACAAAATCATTTCCCTGCATGCGGTTCTTGTGCGCGGTGCCGTCGGCGAAATGCGTGAAGGTGGTGTCGCCCAATTTGTGTTCTTCGAGCCGCCAGTAATCACTCAGCTTCCGGGTCACGTCATAACCCACCGGCCAATCGTAATATTTTCCCTCAATCGGATTCGCGGGGGGCCGGCCTTGCGAATGGCATTGGATGCAGATGTCGCTGGCCGCCACGTAATTCTGCCGGGCCGGATTCACGATTGTATCGCACGAGGAGGTCCGGACGTGTTCGCTGCCGGGGCCGTGACAACGTTCGCAGCCGACGTTCCATTCCGTGACCGTCTTGGTCTTGATGTCGTAGTTCACCGAATGGCAGCCGTCGCAGAGCGGACCGGTTGGGCGCTGGAAATTATCCGGCGGATAAAGCGGCGCCCACCAATCGTCCTTCACAAAATAATTTTTCCAGACCCGGTGCGTCACATCCCATTGCGCGGGCAAGGGAAAATAGTCGTCGCCGACCTTCTTGAAATAGCGCTGTTTCCAGATGCTGCCGTAAACCAGCGCGATGTCATCCTTGGTGAAATTCACGAGCGCGTTGGTCTGGGAAAGGTCCGGGAGAATCGCTTCGGGATGTTCCCGCGGATCGCGCACGACGTTCGCCATCGGAGTTTTCCTCCAGTGTTCGTAAATCTCCGCGTGACATTTCTGGCAGGCTGCCGAGCCGACATAGCGGGCCGGTGGATTCGTCATGACGGCGGACGAATCGAGTGCCGCCGTCAAAGGCAGCGAGCGGATGAACGTCACCAGTTGCCACGTCGCTTCATCCGGCAACTGCCAGGCGGGCATGGCGGTGTCGGGAACGCCATGGCGGATGATGTAAAATAGTTCGCCATCCGTCCGCTGGCGGAGGGCGGCGCGGCTCAGATCCGCGGGGGCTGGATTCAATCCGCCTCCCGCCGCTGTTTTTCCGGAGCCATCGTAGCCGTGGCAGAACGTGCAGTTTTTTTCATACAGACTGTGACCCGCGGCCACGGTTGTCGCCGACAACAGGAGTGGATTCTTTTGTGTCCTGGCGGCAGCGGGGATGTCCGCAGCCATCATGCAACTGCACAGACTGGCGACGGTGGTCAACATCAGGATGGTCCGGGTGTTTCCACTGACCGAGAGCATTTTCATAGCGGCGGCAAATGTAACTCCGCCCGCCCCGCCGACAAGCTAGAATTGCGTAGCGGCGTCTCGGCAGAGCGCCGCCATCTTGACGAAAAGGAATGCGGCTCTCTGCCGAGGAGCCGCTACGAACCGCAAGCGCCGCCATCTAAAAAAATGGAAAAGTTTGCGGCGGTCTGCCGACGCGCCGCTACGTCACCGGCGGCGGCTCCCGTTTCTCCAGGTAAATTTTCCAGAACGATTCCCAGAAATCTTCGGCCAGCGGATGTAGCAACGGATAGCCCGGCACGATTGCGCCCAGATGCGGCCAGTCGCGGGGATGATTCACCAGTTTCTTGCGGCACGGATTGTCCAGAATGTTGAAGCAGGATTTTTCAAACGCGCCGCGCACCCGGTCTTTTTCCCGCAGCACGCTGTCATGCGATTGTTTTTGCAGTTCAAATTCCACGCCGCCGGGTGAGCGCCGCGCCAGTTCCTCGGCCAGATGTTTGCGCAGAAATTTCATCGCGTTGCGCTGGTCGCTGTCCACGCGCAGGCCCATCCAGAGCAGATGCAGATGGTCAGGCATGAGAACATAGACCGGGCAGATCAAGCCTTCGCGCGCAGCGGCATGGAGCAGCCGTTCGCGGAAATGTAGATGAAACCTTTCGTCCAGCCAGCCGGTGGCGCGGCGTTCCAGCGTGATCGTCCATTGCACCACAGCAAATCCGCGATAAAATACCGGAGCGCGTCGCGGCAGATGGTGCATTTCTGGCTGCCCGGTGAGCGGCACAGGTTTCATATCGCGAGCGTAGCGGCTTTCGGCAGAAAGCCGCAAATTGAAAATGTTGAAATGCGGCGCTCTGCCGAGACGCCGCTACGGACGGACTTTCGCCCGCCGCCGTCCGCAACGTTAATTCGTTTCTAAGACAACACCAGGGTGATGATGGAATGTGCCGGACTCGTGCTGTTCGCGCTTTTCCCGTTCAGCCAGAAGTTGAATGGCTGCGCTTTATCGGAAAGGTTGAGAACGATCACGGCAATTTTCCCGTCGGGATTCAAAAAAGCCGTGGTCAGCAGCGTGTCGGTCGTGGAGGAACTGGCAATCCGTTTTGCGCCCGGACGGATGAATTTTGAAAAATGGCCGATGTAATAATACGAATCCATGTAATAGAGCTTCCCCGTTTTGGTGTCGGCATGGATCGGTGCGAAACAATAATTCTGAACGTGGTTCGGTCCGCCTTTTTCGTCCAGCAACACGTTCCAGTCCGTCCAGCCTTCCACGCCGTTGTTGAAGTCATTGAGCATGGACTTGCCATAGTTCTCGCCGCCCTGCCAGTCGTTGATTTTGCTGAAGTCGAACGGTCCGTTGCAGCCTTCGGTGAACAGCAGGTGGGTCTTGGGATAGGCTTCCTTGACGCGCTTGACGTTCTCAAAGTCGTCATTCACATACCAATGATACCCGACGCCCCAGACATATTTTGCGGCCGCCGGATCATCCAGAATGACCGAGGCGCGTTGAAACATGAAACTGCGGTTGTGATCCCAAACGATGATTTTTGTGTCCTTCAATCCGTCCTTACGCAGGGTGGGTCCCAGATGATTTTTTACAAAGTCGCGCTCCTCCTCGGCGGTGTAAACGCAGGATTCCCAGGTCTGGATGGCCAGCGGTTCGTTCTGCACCGTCAAGCCCCAGATCGGAATGCCTTCCTTTTCATAGGCGTGAATGAACTTGCCGTAGTAACGCGCCCACGACTCATAGTATTCCGGCTTCAACTTGCCTCCGTGAAGCATATCGTTGTTATCCTTCATCCATGCGGGCGGGCTCCAGGGGCTGGCAAACATGGTGAAATGATCTTTTCCGGCGGCGGCCAGCACTTCCTTGGTGAAGGGAACGCGATACTTCAAATCATGGGAAATATCGAAGCTGGTCAGTCCTATGTCGTCGTTCGTGACGTAGGTATAACTCTCGCTGGAAAAATCGCAACTATGGATGTGCGTTCGACCGAGCGTATAGCCGATGCCGTTTTGTGGATCAAAATAGGCCGTCAGAATTTCCTTCCGTTTGGCTTCGGGAAGTTTATAGAACGTCTCGGCCGAGGCATCCGTCAAAGCGCCGCCGATGCCGATGACCGTTTGAAATTGTTTCGCAGGATCCACAAAAATGTATTCCTGCTTTTCATTGATCGGCGGACTGTCTGTCAGTTCCGCTGCGCCGGCTTTTGCGAGGCGCTGGCCCGTGTCTTTCGCCGTCACATAAATCTCTACCTGAGAGTTGGGAGTTCCGGCAACGGCTTGAGAAGTCGCAGCCGCAAATGCGATCAATGAAGTGATGGCGGCGATCGGGTATTTCATATGCTTCGGAAGATTAAATGTCATTAAAATTTCCCCGTCCATCTTAAAATCATTTCATAAACGGCAACGCCGGCGGGTTGCCAATTTGATCCGCGGCACACTTGACCCTGCTCATTCACCGGCAATTTTGACAGTGGCCGCCACGACTCCGGCCGTGTAACCTTGCGAATCAAGTCCCGTCTGAATCCGCACGATAATCATTTTATGATCACACGAATCCTGCTCCATGCCGCCGCAACCTTCGCCACCGTGGCCGCCCTGATCGGCACCCCTGCCCGCGCCGCCGATTCGGAAAAGCCGCAGTATTATGAATTGCGCATTTACTCCACCAAATCGGCCGGACAACAGCAGCGCATCAACAATTATTGGCAGAGCGCGGCCGTCCCCGCTTACAACCGCATGGGGATTCAACCGGTTGGGGTCTTCACCGGGGAGCAGGATTCCGCGACCAACAAGATTTACGTGCTCATTCCGTGCGACTCGTTGGAAGTTTTCGCCACGATTCCGGCGAAGCTCGGCGCCGACGCGGATTACCAGAAAGCCGCCGCCGAATTCTTGAACGCGCCAAAAACAAACGCCGCTTACGAGCGCATCGAAAGTTCGCTCCTCGTGGCGTTCGACGGCATGAAACACCTCGCCGTGCCACCGGCGGACAAGCGGCCGAATGTTTTTGAATTGCGCAATTACATCAGCCCCAGCGAAGGCAAGGGCCTGAACAAAATCCACATGTTCGAGAGCGGCGAGATCACCGTGATGAAGGAAGTCGGACTCGCCCCGGTCTTTTACGGGCGCACCGTGGTCGGCTCCCCGATGCCGAGCCTGTTTTACATGACCTCCGGCGAAAATATGGAGGAGCACAAGAAGCATTGGCAGGGATTCTCCGACGCGCCGGTTTGGAAACAGTTGCAAGCCGACCCGCAATACAAAGACAACATGACCGGCAGCATCAAGCTCATCCTGAAGCGCACCTCCGCCTCACAGATCTGAAGACCAAGCAGGCGTCACCGAAACAGGGAGAATATTGACACTGCCCCTCGGAACACCGCCTCCAGGCGACAGCCATTGCCCCAGCCACGTTACTGCCGCGTAAACGCAGCGTTCCGCCTCATCCGCAGACAGAATATCGCGGGCAGCGTCAAGCTGCGCCAATCAGGCTGGGAATTCTTTGCGTCCTTGAATGGCGGGTGATTCCGACGGCATACTGATCCGAATGTCCGCTGAACTCACAGAAGCCCTGTTCATGAACGCCGCCGGCTGGGACGTGGTGAAGCGCGCCCGCGCCTACCTCGAGCAAGGGCATGTGCTGAGTTCCTATTGGGCGCCGCCGCTGCTGCGCGGCGTGGTGCAATCGGACGGAACTTCTTACCGCGCCTCTATGGTGATCAAGGGCGAGATCGACATCGAAAATCTCTGCACCTGTCGCGACGCCCGGCAATGGGGCAAGATCTGCGCGCACGGTGTCGCCGTGGGATTGCACTGGCTCAATGCGCAAAAGCCGAAAGCCGCTCCGGCAGCTCCGTCTACCTCAGCCGCAAAAATCCCGGCGAAAAAGCTTTCGTCACTCCAACGCGACGCTGCCGGTGAACCAGCGGAACTGTTCCTCATCCTGCCGCCGAATTTTGACCAGGCCATCGCGCGCGGCAAAGTGATGCTGGTGTTTGAAGCGAAATGGGGCGGCGGTCGCTGTCCGCTGAATGCACTGCCCAAGGGACGCGCCTTCGCCTTCTCGTCGCAGGACAACGCCATCATCGAGCAGGTCGAGGCGCTGGCAAACGGCGAGGCCCCTGCTCTGCTGCAAATGGACATGAAGGATTTTGCGGCGTTGCTCCCGTCACTGGCAGGGCACGAAAACATCACGCTCGGCAAAACCAGCGCCGTGACGGTGACGAAGACGCCGCTCAAACTTCCGTTGCGCGCCACGTTGGAGGCGAACGGGGAAATTGTTCTGGCACTGAAAAGCAGCGGCGACGCATCGTCGCCGTCACGTTCTGCGACGGGGGCGTCGCAGCCACCTTTCGTGATGGTTGGTGGTTGGGCCTGGCAGAATCAAACCTTGTCACCGCTTAGTTTACCGGCGGCAGCGAAAGATGTCTTCACCGCGCCGGTGCGCATGCCGCGTTCGCAGGTGCCGCAGTTCTTGAGCACGTCGTGGCCGCAGTTGTCGGCGTCGGGCAGCGTCGAAGCCAATTTCACGCTGGCTGATTTCACGCTCGACCCACAGGCGCCGCGTTTCCTGCTGGCGCTCAAAGGCGGCCTGACGCAGCTCGGCGCCATCCTGCAATGCGCCTACGGCTCGCGCATCATGACCCTCGGCGTGACGGCGACCGATGAAACCGTCTGGCTGCCCGACCCCGAAATGCCGACGCGCTATTCCACCCGCTACTTCAACGCCGAACGCGCCGCGCTGGGCCGCCTGCAACGCAGCGGTTTCACCGGGCCGGACATTCAGGGCAAACTGCAACTGCTTGGTCAAAACTCCGTGCTGAATTTTCTGGCCCGCGAATTTCCCAAACTCCAACGCGAGTGGAGCGTGACACTGGATGAACAGCTGGAGAACCGGACGCTGAAGAACATTGAACGCGTCGAGCCGCAGTTTCAAATCACGTCGTCAGGTGTCCAATGGTTTGATCTCGGCGTCGTCTTTGCGTCGAGCGGGGGTGAAACGTTTTCGGCGGCGGATATTCAGCGCCTGATTTTGTCCGGACAGAATCACACCCGCTTGAAGAATGGCAAAATGGCGGTCATTGATTCCGGCGCGGTGGAGGAATTGCAGGAAGTGTTGCTCGATTGCGCGCCGCAACAGAATGCGTCGGGCTATCGCATCAGCAACGTGCAGGCGGGTTTTCTTGAGGCTACGCTGAAACAGCATGGCGATTGGAAAGTGCAGGCACCGACAGCCTGGCGTGATCGCGCCGCCAAGCAAAGCGGCGAAGCCAAGCTGGAATGTCCGCCGCTCGGCGACCTGGAAAAAGTTTTGCGGCCTTACCAGAAGCAAGGCGTGGCGTGGTTGCATTTTCTGCGCGCGAACGGCTTTGGCGGCATTCTCGCCGACGAAATGGGCCTGGGCAAAACGCTGCAAACGCTTGCGTTCCTCCAAACTTGTAGCAGCCGACGTGAGGAGGCTCATTCTAAATCCCAAAACCCAGACCCGAGAACCCAGACCCGAATTGCCGATCAGAGCCTCGTTACCTCGGCTGCTACGAAGCCGCATTTGATCGTCTGCCCGACGAGCCTCGTCTTCAACTGGGTGGCGGAAGTAAAAAAATTCACACCAGAATTGAAAATCCTGGCGCTGCACGGACCGGACCGGCACGCGAAATTTGAGCAGATCGCCGCAAGCGACATCGTGGTGACGAGCTACGCATTGATCCGCCGCGACGCAGAAAAATATCGCGGTCTGGAATTCGACACCGTGGCGCTTGATGAAGCCCAACACATCAAGAATCGGCAAACCCAGAACGCGCAGGCGGTGAAAGCGGTGAGGGCGAAACATCGGATCGTGCTCACGGGCACGCCGCTGGAAAATTCCGTGCTCGATCTCTGGTCCATCTTCGACTTCCTCATGCCGGGTTATCTCGGCACCGCGAAGGATTTCCGCGAACGCTACGAATTGCCCATCGCGAAGGAGAAAAACGTCGAAGCCCAGCAACGGCTGGCGCGCCGGCTGCGCCCGTTCATGCTGCGGCGGCTGAAGAAGGAAGTGGCGGCGGATTTGCCGGCGAAGATCGAGCAGATTTCCTACTGCGAACTCACGCCCGATCAGCGCGGGGTTTACCAGCAGGTCATTGAAGCGAGCCGCAAGGAAGTGCTCGAAGCGGTCGGCGCGCAAGGCATCGCCAAGAGTCGCATGGTGGTGCTGACCGCGCTGCTGCGTCTGCGGCAGGTGTGCTGCGATTTGCGATTGCTGAAACTGGAGAACGTCAATCCCGCCAATGCCTCCGGCAAGCTGGAGATGTTCGGCGAGTTGCTCGAGGAAGTAATCGATGGCGGCCATCGTCTGCTCGTGTTCAGCCAGTTCGTCGGCATGTTGACGCTCTTGAAGGAGCGGCTCACGGCGGAAGGCATCGAGTTTTGTTATCTCGACGGTTCCACCACCGACCGCGCCGCCGTGGTGGAGCGGTTTCAGAAAGAAGTGACGGTCCCCGTCTTCCTCATCAGTCTGAAAGCCGGCGGCGTGGGTTTGAATCTGACGGGCGCCGACACGGTGATCCACTTCGATCCGTGGTGGAATCCCGCGGTGGAAGACCAGGCGACCGACCGCGCGCATCGCATCGGCCAGACCCGCGTGGTGACGAGCTACAAGTTGATCACGCGCGACACCGTGGAGGAGAAGATACTGACCCTGCAGAACCGCAAGCGCGAGATCATCCAGGCAACCATCGGCGGCGAAGAAGAATTCGCGGCGGCCCTCAGCTGGGAGGAAATCCAGGAACTGCTGGCGTAAGCAGATTCGTCGTCAGCGGGCCATGACCGCCCGCGTGCACATTTATCGCGACAACCAGCTTTACGGCTTGGCGACTCGTTCAATCGCCCAATCCATCACCGACGCGTCACGGGCGCGGACCTGTTGCTCCAGTTGATCCGCCTGTTGAGCGTGGCCGCGTCGCCGTTCCAGAACCGACCGCGCAGCCACCGACGCCAGTGACGGATTGGGTTGCAACGCCGCGAGCCGGTCCAGCGTGGCGGTTGCCGCGTCCAATTGGCCGGCGCGGATCTGGATGAACGCCATGCCCAGAAACGCCATCGGCTTGGGCGGCTTGCATTCTGTGGCCCGTTGATACGCCGCCAACGCTTCGTTCGTGGCACCCAACGCCTCATACGTGGCGCCGAGATTGTTCCACACACCGGAGTTTCCGGGAATCAATTTCAAGGTTTGCTCATAAGCGTCGCGCGCCTCCGGCAGACGGTTCAGCGCGAACAGGACATTGCCGCGATGCTCAACCGAACCGACGTTGAGCGGATCCAATTTCAAGCTCTGATCCACGTCCCGCAGAGCCTCTTCATAGTGTCCCTTTTCATACGAGGCGGTGGAACGGAAAAAATAGTCCTGCGCGAAGTTGGGCAGCTTGGCCCCGAACCAGTTCGGCAGTGAAATCGCCGCCATCAACGCCATGACCGCCAACACGCCGGCGATGCCAGCCCAGTGACGGCGGCGGATCATTTCGAGACTGGCGATCAACCCGCCGCCGGCGAGGATCGCCATCGCCGGCCAGATGGGATAACGATAGCGGTCGCAGATGAAGAAGGCGACATTTCCGGCGGAATAGATGCAGGCATAGAACAGCACAATGAAAAGCCCGTCGCGATTCTTGAAGCGGCTTGCCGCCCAGATGCCCGCGGGAGCCAGCAAGAGCAGCACGATCCAGCGCACCGGCAACAGGCGCAGCGAGAAATATTCGCCCAGCACAAAGGCGAAATCCTTGTTGTTCGGCACTTCCCGATGCCAGAGCATCAGCCACGATTTTTTGGCCAGCAACCGCAGCCAGTTCGCCGGGTGCTCCTTGATTTCCGCCAGGGTGCGCTGCGTCCAATATTCCGAGATGGCCTTGGGATCATTGGCGGATTGACGACCTTGCGCCCGCATATCTGCCGCGTAGGCTTCGCGGGCCCAGACTTCCACCAGGTCTTCATAGCGTTCGCTGGAGGTGCTGACCGTTTCCGATTTGTTGCTCAGTGAAAGATCCGACAAGGCGGTGGCGACGTCCTCACCGAACATGCCGTTGGCGGTCTGGCGATTGCCGAGATAAAAATTCACGCCGCCGGCATTGGTCACGAGATGGAATTCATCGGCCTGCTTGAGATTGATGATGCCCCACGGAATCATCATCCCCACCGCGCCGGCCAACCCAAGCAGCGGCAGCCAGGCGGCACTGGCCCGCGTCTGCCACCAGCGCCTCGCCGCGAACGCAGGATAGATGGCCAGAAACACGAGGATGTTCGCCCGCGCTTGTGACGCCAGCACCACCATGGCGCCGCACAGCAGCCAGAGCCCGGCGCTTTTCCAGCCGCGGGTCTGCGCGGTGTGCAAGTGGAGCCACAGCCCGAGAAAAATCAGAAAAATGTAACCGGGCTCGATGAGCAATTCGCCCTCGAAAAAAAGCGGCAGTGGCGCGAGCATGAACAGCACCCCGCCGATGAGGCCGCTCAACCGATGGCGAAAAATCCGCGCACCCATCAAGGCCACGATCACGCCGGTGGCGATGCCCAGGAAGTGTTGCACCAACAGGGCCAGGTCCACCCCCCACGTGCCGCCGAGCTGATACATTGCGGCCAGGAACATCGGGTAGAGCAGCGGCCGGAAGCCATGCAACTCGTGGAGGTCCTCGCCCGCCAACAACATCCTGGCCACGGTATCGTAATATTTCTGGTCCAACGTCGGCACGCCAAACGAAGGGTTGTTCGCGTGTTCAACATAGAAGCCGATCCGCAGGACCAAACCCAGCAGCACAAGCAGCACGAGCGCCTTCCGAAAACCCGCGACGGAGATGTCCTTGCCGAAAATGGCGGAAGCTTTCTCCTCCACCGGATCGGCCGGTGCCACGCTTTGCTGTGTTGGTTCTGAGTTCATTCGCAGCCAAGTCTAAGAGGTTGTTCCGCGCGTGGCCACCCTTGACCTGACAGTTTGATAAATTTGTCCGCCCGCGCAGCAAACCAGGATGACGCTGGGAGCGACCACCGGCAGCACATAGCGGGGACGGGCGAAAGGAATCCAGGCAGTCACGCAGACGATCGCAACGAGCCACCACACTGGAATGAGCGGAAACGCTTTTCCCGCCTTGCGCGCCTGCACCATGTAAAACAGGAAGGCGACCACGATCAGACCGAAAATCGCCGGATGAAACGCCGTCAAATTGGCCACGGCTGCCTGATGTTCGCCCCAGGAACGCAAGGGATGCTGGAGGGCGGGAATGCTTTTTTGAATCTCCAGACCTCGTTGATTGTCCGCATACAAAGCCCAAATTCCCTTTGCCGGATTCGGATAGTTCGCCGGGCTGGAACCAACAAAGACCGCCAGCGAAATCGCCAGCAACCCGATCATAACAATGCACGATTCGCCGGCGTCCCGGTTCCGGCGGCCAAGATACGAGGCTGCAAACCACAAGGTCAGGATTGCTCCGACAAATCCCACAGCCGCCGCGTTCAGCTTGGAGCCGACTGCAAACGCCAGACTCAATCCACCGCCGACGCAAATCAGCGCACGCCATGGCCGGGGATGCCCCGACTGCCGCCAGAGGTTGCGTTCGATGAGCACGAAGCAAATCATCGCCAGCAGGGAAAAGGCGGTCGCCAGAATGTCCACACCCACCTCCGTATAGGCAGCCACCACGGCCGGGTGCAGCGAAAATATCAACGCCGCCAGAAACGCCACGACCGCATTTGTGTAGAGCCGGGCCAAGGCAAAAACGGCGAGAATGGAGACAATGCCAAACACCAGCATGATCAACCTTGCAGTGGTGGCGTATTCCGGCGGTTGTTTAAATTGTCCCGGCCCTAATGCCAGTTCCCGCGTCGCCGGATCCATGCGGTCCAGCACCGCCTGCCGCTCCTGACGGTCTTTGGCGTCGCCCCAGGCGTTGGGCCGGTCCTTGGCCACGATGAAAAAAACCCCCAGCCAGTCCACATTGGTGACGCTCAGACCATTGACCCGCAGGCCCTGGCCGATGACATATTTGCCCAACACCGGATTCTCCCGGGCGGGCAGCAGCTGCCAGTCGGGATTCGACCAGTCCCTCTCTTCAATCGCCAGATGAAAATAATAAGCCTGCCCGATCCAATAGACCTCATCCTCCTTCAAAGCGCGGTCGCGCATTTCGTAACTGCGGAGAAACGGAACGCAACACAGGATAATCAGGGCAACCGGCAGCAGCCACTTGCGGACGGGGTTGGCCGGATTTATGGGTTCAATCATTTTTTCAAAACGTTCTCAATTTGTTCACCCGCATTCACACACGGCCGGATTGTGCGACCAACGCTAGGACAATTTCTCGCGCAGGGCCATCCCCGACCGGCCGGTCTGAACCAGCCGCCCGACGGCACAGCCCGCCAATATCACGCTGGGCGCAATGACCGGCACCAAATGCGGCGGCCGGGGAAATGGCAGCCAGGCGCCCACCACCATCACCGCCAGCAACCACCAGAGCGCGATGACCGACGGCATCTTTCCCGCACGCCAGGACGCGAAGACTTCAAACAGAAACGCCCCGACCATCAGAACGAAGCCTAGAGGATGGAACGCCACGATGGTTGCCATGGTGGAAAACCGTTCGCCCCAGGTGGTCAGCGCCCCCGGCAAAACCTGCTCCTGGATCTCCATGACGCGTTGCACTGTCGCATACTGCTTCCACAAGGCGGAGACGGGATGCGGAAAATTCAACGGATTCGAGACGACAAACACCAACAACGATACGAACAAAAGCATCAACATGGCCCCGCAGGAATCCCGGAAATTCCCGGACGCACGCCGCAGCCAGGCGACGGCGTAAATCAGGCAAAGCGCGACGCCCAAAAATCCAACGACCGTGGCGTTGAGTTTTGATCCGACCGCAAAGGCCAGGCTTAACCCGCCGGTCGTGCAAATCACCGCCCGGCACAACCCGGGACGCCGGAATCGCCGCCAGACGCATCGGCGGATCCACTCGTAATGGAGCACGGTCAGCAGGGAGAACGCGATCGCCAAAATGTCCACGCCCAGATAGGTGTAGGCCGTCACCACCGCCGGATGCAGCGCGAACAGCAACGCCGCAAAAAACGCCACGACTTCGCCCGCATAAAACGTGACCAGAAAGAACACCAGCAGGACCGAAAGACTTCCGAAGAAGAGCATGACCATCCGGCCGGCGGCCACGTTGGCGACGTTGTATTCAAACCGGTCCTGGTTCTCCACCATCTCGCGGTCCGCCGGCGGCATCCGGTCGATCACCGCCTGCCGCCAATCGCGCTCGTGGCCTTCGCCCCAGCCCTTGTAGATGACGTGATAATACGCGCCGAGCCAGGTGAGATTCGTGACGCTCAGACCGTTGAGTTGAAGCCCCAAACCGATGACGCAACGGCCCAGTTGCTGGTTTTCCCAGGCGGGAATCAAATCCCAGTCCGGATGCTTCCAGTCTGGTTGGACCACGGTGAGCTGGTAATAGTAGGTTTGCCCGACCCAGTAAATCTCCTCCAGCGACGGTGTCCGACTGCGATCCTGGTAACTGGGAAAAAACGGGACGCAAAACAGAACCACCACGGCAATGATTTTCAGCCACTGTTGAAGCGACGCACGGCGGGACTGATTCATGCTTTCCATCAATGCTTGTTGCTTTGGTTTCCGCAGCCGGTAGCACCGGCACGGCCTCAATAATTCCCTAAAATGAGCACGGCCGCCGATGGCATGCAAGACAATATCCGCGGACGCATCTTGAGGCACTGCCCGCCCTTGCTGGCATTACGGAGCGCCGATCTCCGATCCGGCGTGTTTCCGGGCGAACTTCAATGCCGACCGGGTCGGAGACCGGCGCTCCGAAGGCTGGGTCAAGTGCGCGGTTGATTCATGAAGTGAAAAAAGGCTACCCTGTTGCTTCATGAGCAAACCTGTCTGCCCGATGTGCGAGATGACCGAAGTTTTGGAATTCCCTGACAAATGGGAATGCGTCACCTGCGGTCACGAATGGCCGCGCGAAGCCGAGCCCGATGCGCCGGATGCCCCGCGCGTGGTCAAGGACGCCCACGGCAATGTGCTCGCCGATGGCGATTGCGTCGTCTTGATCAAGGATCTGAAACTCGGCGGCGGCAACCAGGTGCTCAAAGGCGGCACCAAGTCCAAACCCATCCGGCTGGTGGACGGCGATCACGAGATTGATTGCAAGATGGACGGCATGTCCATCGCCCTGAAAGCCTGCTTCGTGAAGAAGGCTTAACTCACGCCTTGGCATCCAGCTTCGTGATGCGATTTGAGCTTGACATGTTTGCAATGTAAGCATACGTTAGCTTACATGAAAGCTGATCTAACCGCCACGATGGGACAGCGACTGCGCGAACTGCGCGAACGCGCCGGGTTCTCTCTCCGCGAGGTCGCGAAAGCCGCCAAGATTTCGGCACCTTTCCTTTCCGACGTGGAGCTGGGCCGCCGCTTCCCGACTAACGAGACCCTTGCCCTAATCGCTCAGAAGCTGCGCGCTTCTGCCGAAGAACTGAAGAAGCATGACCACCGATCTTCCTTGGCCGACCTCAAGCGTCTTGCCGAAAGTAACCCCAGCCTCGGCGCCGCCGTGCGTGCGCTCGTCGACGAGGTTCAGTCCGGCAACCTGACCCCCGACGAACTCGCCGCGAAGCTCCGCAGCGTCAGCAACACCAAGTGACCGATTTCGACGCCACCTACTTCTTCAACTATGAGCAAACCCAACAAAGAGAACATCGGATCCTTGCAAGAGATCGAGCAGGGTGAGTTCACGCACGTTACCAAGAAGAAGGTTTCCTACAAGATCGTCCATGGTTGGAACCTGACCTCCTCTCTCGAGTGCGATAGCCTCTGGAAACAGGGCTGGATGACGCTCCTCAAGCAAATCCAGCGGGCCGAGCCCGACGAGACCAAACAGAACGAAATCCTTGCCTCAATGTCGACCGAGGATATCCACTGGGACTGGTTTGGGAAGGCGGTCGCATACAGCACTGATGAATACGAGTGGTTCCACCTCTACGCCGATGGCAAACCACAGGCCGCTTGCCTGATTTACCACCCGAAAGCAAGCGCCCTAGAGCCTGGCGACATCTTCTACGTCAAGTTCGTCGCGGTGGCACCTTGGAACCGCACCTGCGACCTCCGCCCCCGCGAGTTCTGCGGGTTAGGCAAGATTATCCTCCGCGCAGCGCAGCGTTTCGCCGTGAAGGAGCTCAAGCTCCGCCCGGGCTTCTGCCTGCATTCGCTGCCAAAGGCGGAGGTCGTCTATAAGAAACTCAAGATGGTAAAGGTGGACGGCAGGGAGGACGCGCAGTCACTCGCTTATTACGAGCTCCCGCAGGCCCTCGCCACCCAACTGATGGAGGTTAACTGACATGAGCACCCAAGACGAAGGCTGGGCAGATTTCACGCACACGACGCGAACCTCAAAGGTCGGCGCGGTCGAGCTGTTCGATCGCTTCCGTGAATTCCAAGGCTTTATCGCGGGCCTATCTCGGAAGGAGCTGGTCGCCCGCTACTGGCTGAAGACCGTGGACGACGACTCGCCGCTGGCGACAGTCTTCTTTGATCTCCCGCTCTCGAAACAGCCCACGTTATTTCGCAAATCCGCCAAGGCTGATGAAAACCTAATGGCGATCTGGCAGGCCCGGGCTCGGGTCAAAGCGGAATATCTTTGCCTCGCCGAGGGACACCCAGCCTTCACCGGTCTGACCAAGGAGCACTTGCGGAAACTCGCACGCTTGAGTGTAGACCCACAGGTCGTGCGGCAACTGCCTTCAATCCTCGCCGAGTTTGGTATCATCCTGGTCTACGTTTGTGCGCTACCCGGGATGAATGCCGACGGTGCGGTATTCCACCTGAGCACGGGCCACCCTGTCATCGCGATGAGCCTCCGCTTCCCGCGACTCGACTACTTCTGGTTCACGCTCCTCCACGAACTCGCTCACCTAGTCCTGCACGCCAACGAGCTCAAGGAACCTATGTTCTTCGACGTCGAAGCCGACGTGAAAGATGCCATTGAGAGAGCTGCGAATCGTCTCGCCAAGGACTCCCTCGTAGACCGTAACGCTTGGCGCAATTGCGAACCAAAATACGATACTAGTGAGCGCGCCGTGTGCGCTTACGCCGAGAAGGAAGGCATCCATCCGGCAATCGTTGCAGGTCTCCTCCGAAAGGAATCCGGTAACTACAAGCGTTACAGTGCTCTCATTCATGCCCACGACGTTCGTAAAATAATATTCGAGCCATGATCCGCTACATTCCATTCCTGAAGTCGAAACAGAACGAGCTGAAAGCGATGAGCGAACTCGCGCCCGAGGTGAAAAAAGCAATTTGTCCATGCTTCGACTTTCCCCGGAAGAAAGAATACAGCCCCAAGCTCCTCGCAAGCACCACAGACCGAATCGCCGAAGGCATCAAGCGGAACTGGGGCACAGCTGCTGAATTCTACTTCGACGACCGGGACCTAACACAACAACTCAAAGTCAACGGCGAGGATCAATATGCATACATGCTCCGAGCTATGAAGGGCATGCCAGTAATTCCGGTGGTCGCACTGGGCCGCACAATTCACAACGCAGTAGTCGCCCAGTTGCAGCGCGACGGCGAAATCGGTTCTGCCACGGTCGCATTCCGCATCGACCCGGAGGACTTCGAAGACTTCGACACCGTCTCAGAACAGATTGAATACGACCTCAAGGCATCGTTCGATTTGTTCGACGAGATCGATTTAATATTCGATTGCCGCGTCTGCACCGGCCTTAGCGTTTCCAACGCTGGGCAGCAGATCGCGAGATTCACGAAAAAGTTCTGCGCCGCCTACAACGTTCGCCGAGTGATCGTCACCGGCTCATCCATTCCGCCCTCAAGCCGGGAAGTGCTAGATACTAACTCTCACTGCTCGCTGCCTCGGCGTGAACTCGCAATTATCAGCAAAGCGCGCAGCCTCTCGGAAGTATATCTAGTTGCAGGCGACTATGCTACCGTAAGCCCGTTCTATTCCGATGCGGAACTAGACCCGAGAATCATGCAGAAAGTCATGACTGCCCGGCTCACCTATACTTACAAAGGCTTCCACTATTTCATCCGAGGATCATCTGTTGGGACCGATGGTTACGAGCAATATTTTGGCCTCGCCAATATCCTTTGCGGACAAAGCTTTTTTCGCGGCCCGACGTATTCGCTGGGAGACGAATATCTACATCAGAAAAGTCGACGCCTTGGCAATAACTGCGCGCCTGGAACGGTGATCAAGCCCTCGGTGGTGGCTCACATCACTTACATGGTCATCGAAGCGAATGTCTGAACTCGCGACTGCCGGCTGAAAAGCTGATCGCAAATACTCATGCTGAGTTGAAGCTCTCGTCGCGTCTCTGCAATCAACTGCGCAAGTCGTCTCCGCGGCATTCGCTCTGTTCCGCTCTCAGAAACTAACTCAAGCATCTCGCTTTTCCAAAGGGTCATTGTTGCCGACTGTTTCTCGAAATGCGGGTTACGGCTTGCTGCTCGAACGTGACGGAATCGGATTATGGCTCCGTCTTCAACGGCAACCATGATGCCCCAACAAGAAGGTGCCAGCTTTAGAGCTCGACGCAAATTACACTCGGTCGTGACCAGTGTGATCCGCCGAAACGCCGCATTGTAGTAGGCTCCCTGCGCAACAATTCGTTCAATTCGGTCAGTCGCGCCTTTGATTTCGTAGCAATGCGCCTCTGAATGCAAAGTTACAATGTCGGCTATTGCCTTGCCATTGTGCACATGCAGTTCTTGTAGCACTGCCCGCGGACGGCTCTTTTGTCGCTCAAGTTTACGCAACAGAGCCTCGCGAATAGTAGCGTCGTTAAGTTCCATTATTTTATGAACGAGATATAGATGAAATGGCCGCGGCTCATTGTGGAACTTCTCATTTCCAGCTCCTTCTTTAGCGCCTCTTCCTCGGCGATGCCTTGTTCGGCGGCGTATTTGCAAACGTAGGTTATCATTTGGCGTGGCGCAGTCTCTCCCATTCCCTCCGTGGTGGCAACTGGTTTTGCCTGCTCGTGCTTAGGGACGTTTGGCTTGGGTTTCAGCCGGCCTTGGCAATGGCGCGCCCGTCGAGACGGGAATGCCGAAATCCGGCGAGCCATCCTGCCGCCATGTGAATTTCTGCGCGCGCAGGTTGCGGTTCCAGCCGGCACCGGAAGATTTCGCCGCGTGATAGATAATCCAGTCTTCCGTGCCGTCCGGCGATTTGACAAAGCAGCAGTGGCCGGGGCCGAACACGTCCTTCGTCCGCGAAAACACGGGCACGGGTTGTTTGACCCAGGATTCCGCGCGCAACGGATCGCCGCCGGTGAAGGTCAGCTGTCCGAGGCAATAGTTGTCCGCCCAGCTGCCGGCGGCGGAATAGATGATGAACAGATGCCCGTCATGCGCCAACGCCTCCGGCCCTTCATTGATCCACGGCGGACCGTCGCGCTTTTCCCAGTCGTGTTCCGGAACCGAGAGGCAGGTGCGGCCGCCTTTCGGAGTGAGCGGGTCCGACAGTTCGGCGATGTAGATGCGCTGGTCCACATTGCTGGTGCCCGCCCAGCCGGACCAGATGAAATACATCCGGTTGCTCAGGGTGAACACGCTGCCGTCAATGGCCCAGCGGTCATCGGGCAGTTTCAATTCGCCGCGAAAGACGAACGGGTCCTGCGGATTTTGCGAACTGCCTTCCAGAACGTAGATACGGTGATGATCATTGTCGCCATCATCGGCGGCGACGTAGATATACCATTTGTTCTGCAAGTAATGCAGTTCAGGCGCCCAGACTTCCTTGGAATACGGCTTGCCCGGCGGCGCTGTCCAGACGGTGACCCAGGGATTTTTCCCGATATCCACCGGATTGGCCGCGCGTCCCACACAGACCTCCCGTGCGTGGCGGGATTGGACGAGGAAATAGTCGTCGCCGTGCCGGATCATCCATGGGTCGTAGCCCGAGCTGGCGATGGGATTGGTGAACGTCTCCGCCGCATGACCCAACGTCCCGACGAGACCGACCAGCACCAAGCAAAGCGGGAACCGGGTCAACATGCTTTCGCGCGCTGGAGTCACCCTTTGCGCCCTTTTTCCAAGCACGCTTTGGCTGGCACCCGATTTTCCAGCGCCTCTGTCCTGGCGATGACAAATCGGTGTGTGGCGCTGGCAATTTGCGGTTTCACGCGGGCTTCTCCACCACTTTGCCGTCCTGCCAGACAATCACGGGAAGTTTCATCGCGCGGTTCTGGGTTTTGACATTGTGCGCGGCGCGGCGCAAGGCGCGTTCGGCGCGCAGCACAAAGGCCGGAGCTTTGGTGGATTTGTATCCGTTCGTTTTCATGGGCCGATCAATGGTCGCACAGATTCAATAACATTTACACCGGAAATGGCCAGCCGTTTTGCGGGCAGGTTGCGGCTGTCCCAGACCGCCCAACGAGTCGCCAGCGGCAGATAGTCGTCGAGCAGGTGAACAAGACTGCGTTTGAACCGGCGGCGGATGTCGGCGGCGGGAACGTGATGACCGCCCTGTTGCACGCGTTGCCGCACACGGGCAATGGCCTGCACAGGACTCGAGAGCCAGAGATAATGCAGCTCAATTTCGTAACCGAGTTCACGGGCACGGACAAACTGGCGGATGTAGGTCTTGCCGCTTAAGGTTGTTTCCAACGCGAACGTTTCGCGTCGTCGCAGGCTGTCATCCACCTGCGTGAGCAGCAGACGTCCGGCCTTGAACGCACCGGCACTGGGTTTCAGCGGCGAAAGTCCGCGCGCGATTTCATCCGCGTTCAGGAAGCGCAGGCACTTCACTTCGGTCGGCAGAAATTCTTTGGCAAACGTGGTCTTGCCCGCGCCGTTGCAGCCGGCAATCAGATAAATGGTTGGCGTGGTCGCTGGCATCTGGATTTGTAGCGGCGGTCTATGACCGCCGTTCGGATTTTCTGCGACGGTCACAGACCGCCGCTACAGGCACTCCTTCAACTTGGCCCCCATGCCATTCTCCCAGCTTCATCTTCGCTGATTTTCATCGGAATGCTTAGCGTTTAATGCGGTCAAACAAGCCGCCATGCAAATAATCGCGCACGAACGGACGATGCAGAAAGCCGGTCGGGAAACCAAGTTCAATCTGGCTGACCGTATTCAACTGCGCGAGCTGATCGATTGGAATCCAGCGCGAAGCGACCGTGCGCGCGGGCAAAAATCCCGGTTCCCACCCGCGTTGCCTCAGCCATGCTTGCCACCCGCTTCACTACTCTCACACGTTCCACTCATTTGCCGGTAGCCGGGATGGACTGCGGGGGTGATTTGTTGTTGAGCCACGATGCGGGTCAGGAGTTCCCTCATCAGCGCCCGCTCCTTTTCGTTTAAAGCGGCGCACAAATCATTCTCGACCTGTTGCGCCATCTTGCCAATGTCGGACAACATCTCGCGGCCGGCTTTCGTGAGGTGCAGCGCATAGGTTCGCCGGTCGGCCGGGCTTTCGCGGCGCTCGACCAGTTTCATCTTTTGCAGTTCGTCCAGCAAGCCCACGAGCCGGCTCGGAAACATCCCCAGCAGATCGCACAGAGCCTGCTGGGTGAGCCCCGGTCCGTCGCCAAGGATGCGGAGGATTCCGGAGTGGTAGGGTTTGATTTTAAGCGGGGCGATCCGTTCGGCGTAGCGCGCCGCCGCGTGCGCCCCCACCTGGGAAAGCAGAAAGGCCACCCCCGGCTCAAAGGATTTGTTCGTGGATTTGGACATGGTTAATAAATCGTTATTGACATTAATGATTAATGAAATATATTACTCAAAACGGTCGAGTTGTGAAATGGAAAAATAACCAAATAAAAAACACCATGAACTCAATGCCAGCACCCGCCACCCATTCGCCCGCCCACCAAGGCCCGCCCCTTGGAATTTTGGCCGTCGTCGGCTGCGCCCTATTTATCGCCGGCCTTTACGCGGTGGTCACTTTTACCGGCGGTCCGCATTTTCCCGGCCCTTGGGAATCGGGTGATACAATGGCCGTCTACTTTCAGAATCATTCCAGGGCGGCCCTGGTCTGCGCCTTTCTGCAATTCGGCGCAGCCATACCGCTGGGCATCTACACCGCAACGGTGGTAAGCCGGCTGCAATTTCTCGGTGTCCGCGCCGCCGGCATTCACATCGCATTATTTGGAGGATTCATGACCGTTTTTAACATGGCGGCCGCATCGCTTGTCCTTTGGGTGATGGCCTATCCTGGCATTGCTCAAGACCCTGCCATCCTGCGGGCCTTGTATTACCTGGCGTTTGCTTTCGGAGGCGTTGGCTTCTCCGTGCCATTGGGTCTTTTGATCGCGGGCATATGTATTCCTGCCGCCTTCCTGAAACTGCTGCCAAAATGGCTCATCATCATGGGGCTTGTTATCGCGCTCCTGGGTGAGTTGAGCTGGCTTGATCTCATAACGCCAAAGGCGCTCCCTTTCATCCCGCTCACCCGGTTTCCGGGGTTTATCTGGCTTATTGTCGCTGGATTCAAACTGCCGGATCGACGCGTTTCCGCGACGGTGGAAAATGCCGGAGGGCGGGGTCAATAATTCACGCCTTAAATCGCCCGAAACGGGTGGGCTGTGAAATAAAATATCCAGACAAAAAATTGTCATGAATGGCAGATAAACGGGCGGTTCGCCGCCGACAAACCAGGAATCCAATGAAACAGTTCACGTTCATATTTCGACAGGGCCGGCGACTCCTTTCGCCGGAAGAACAAAAACAGCGCGCGGATGAAGTAAGGGTTTGGGCATTAGCCCAAGCTCACGAAGGGCGGAAGCTCGCTCCGCATATCTTGGGCGAAGCCGGTTATCACGTCACTCCAGACGGAGGAGGCGCCCCCACCCCGCCCATCGGTGAAGGGTCCGTGATTGCGATCGTCTTTTTCGAAGCCATGGACCTCAACGAAGTTGTGACCCTTGCGAAAACCCACCCCAGCCTGCGCTATGGCAGCAGCATCGAGGCGCGCGAATGGTCGCCGCCCCCAAGCCTGCCGGCATCCGCTTCGCCAGGGCACTGAAGCATCCCGGCCAGCGCCACGATCATGCTTCCCGGAGATCACGCGAAACACCAATGGTCATCATGAAATTATTCATTCTCGGAGCCACTGGCGGCATCGGCCGGCACCTCATTCAAATCGCGCTTGAACGCGGCCACCAAGTGACGGCCTATGTTCGGGCGCCGCAAAAGATCGCATCCGCGCCGGAGCGCCTGAGGGTGGTTCCGGGTGACGTCTTCAACGCGGATCAGATGATGCGGGCCATGTCGGAACACGATATGGTGCTCTCGGCCTTCGGGCCGTTGACGATCCGCACTTCAACGCTGCGGCGCCAGTTCGGACAAACCCTGGTCATGGCGATGCGCCGGAGCGGCGTGCGTCGAACCCAGGTGGTTTCGGCGGCTTTTCTGTTTCGCAATGTTGGCATCAGCGGTCGTATTCTAAAGGCCACCCTGTTTCGCCAGATGATTCCGGACATGGCCGGAATGGAGGCCGCAGTCTGCCAGTCCGATCTGGACTGGACCATCGTTCGTCCGCCGCGCCTCACCAACGGCCCAGCCAGACATGCCTACCGCGTCGCCGATGACATGCTGCCCGATGAGGGATTCCTGATCTCACGGGCCGATGTCGCCCACTTCATGATCAGCGAAGCCGAACACCCCGCCCACTTGAAACAGATTGTCGGCCTGGCAAATTAAAAGTATGAAAACCAAAATCATCACCTATTGGATCTCCACCCTCCTCGTTGTGCTGGTCATGAGCATTTCCGGCGTGATGGCAATAACGCATGCTGCGCCCATGATGCAGGCGCTGGCGCATTTGGGTTATCCGCCTTATTTCGTGAACCTGCTCGGGGTCGCCAAGCTGACGGGCGTCTGCGTTCTCCTGGTGCCGGGGCTCCGCAGATTCAAAGAATGGGCTTATGCCGGATTTGGCATCACCATCGTCAGCGCCGCTTATTCCCATCTGCAGTCGGGCGACGGTCTGATGGCCCTGGACCCATTATTCTTTTTCGTCATGTTGACCATGTCGTATTTAACCCGCCCTGCCGCACGCGGTGGGGCTGCTCAACTGTGAATGGCGTTTCCCGATGAAATTATTCCGGCATCTCTTCGCAATTCTGGCCCTGCCCTTTGTCGTGGTCATCGTCGTTCCATCTTTGATCCTGCATGCGCTTCGCGACCTGGATACGCGCTGGACCTTCCCGCTCTCCGGCCGCCTCATTCCGATGATCCTTGGAGTTTTCATTTTCGCCCTGGGCTTTCTGCTGGCCACCCGCTGCATCCGGCTGTTCGCCACCGTTGGGCAGGGCACATTGGCTCCCTGGGATCCGCCTCGAAAACTACTCGTGGTCGGTCCCTACCAGCATGTGCGCAACCCCATGATCAGCGGCGTGGTCGCCATGCTCATGGGAGAATCCATGGCGTGGGGTTCGTCGTTGCTCCTGGGCTTTGTGACGTTCGTTTTCCTGCTCAATCATATTTATTTCCTCCGGTCGGAAGAGCCGGGCCTGGTGCGCAGATTCGGTGATGATTACCGCCTTTACATGAATCATGTTCCGCGTTGGATTCCGCGATGGACACCTTGGACACGATTGGCCGGCGACCAGAGCACAGGTGATTCTCAAAAAAACATCTCGCAGCTTATTGTTTGATGCGGTCAATCAGGCCGCCGTGGAGATAATCGCGCACGAACGGACGATGCAGAAAGTCGGTCGGGAAACCCAGTTCAATCCGGCTGACCGCGTCCAACTGCGCGAGTTGCTTGGCGTTCAACGACCATTTGACACAGTTCAAGTTGTCTTCCAACTGCGCCAGCTTGCGCGCGCCGATGATGGGAATCGTGTTGGGTCGCGCGCGCAGCCAGTTGAGCGCGACCTGTGCGGGCGATTTCCCGGCGGCCTTCGCGACCTTCACGACTTCCTTTGCGATCGCGATGTTTTGTTCCGTGCGCCGCGCGAATTGTGGCGTCTTGTCGAGCCGCCGTTCTTCCTTCGCCTTGCCGGCGTATTTTCCGGTAAGCCAGCCGCTCGCGAGCGGCGACCACGGAGTGACCGTCAAGCCCAACGCCCCGGCCATCGGCAACAGTTCACGTTCCGGCGTGCGCTCGATGAGATTGTATTCGATCTGCAACCCGATGAATTGCGTCCAGCCGCGCAACTCGGCCAGCGTGTTCGCGCGCGCCACCCACCACGCCGGCGCATCGGAGATGCCGATGTAAAGCACCTTGCCCGCCCGGACGAAATCGTCGAACGCGCGCATGACCTCCTCGACGGGCGTCATTTCATCCCACGCGTGCATCCAGTAAAGATCGATGCGGTCCGTGCCCAGCCGCTTCAGACTGCCTTCGAGCGCCTGCGCCATGTTCTTGCGATGATTGCCGCCCGCGTTGGGATCGCCGCGCCGCTGGTTGAAGGAAAATTTGGTGGCGACGACAAACTGGTCGCGCTGGCCGCGGATGAATTCGCCCACGAGCTTTTCACTCGTGCCGTTGGTGTAGCCGTCGGCGGTGTCGAGGAAATTGCCGCCCGCCTTGACGTAAGCGTCGAAGACCGCCTTGGATTCGTCGCGGTTCGCGCCCCAGCCCCATTCCTCGCCGAAGGTCATCGTGCCGAGGCAGAGTTCCGAAACGCGCAGACCGGATTTGCCGAGTAGTTGGTAGTTCATAAAACATCCTTGAATTATGTTCCCGCCAATTTCCCGTAATTTCCAAAAATTTCAAGCCTTCGCGTAGATCTCCGCGTCCTTTCCTGGGAATGTTCGCAAGAGAGCCGTGGGGTCAGCTTCCAGAATCTTTTTTCCGATCAGTTGCCGCCAGCGCGCTTCTCCGCCTTTCGGGCCGGCGACAGGTATCGCACGGCAAAGTCAATGAACGCGCTCACGCGGGTGGGCAGGACGCGCTGTCCGGCATAGACCACGTGAATCGGCAAATCCTTCGCCTTCCACTTTGGCAAAACCGGCACCAGTTCTCCGGAGTCGAGCTCATCCTTGATCAACCAATCGGGCAACAAGGCGACACCCAGTCCATCCCGCACCGCTTCACGAACGCTGGTAACGCCCTCGGAAATCAACACCGGCGAGATGCGCAGCGTCTGCTCGACTCCATCGCGACCGAAGAGCGTGATCTCCCTGGCGCTCCAGAACTGCGAGCCGGTCACCGAGATCCACGGCCACGATTTGAGATCGGCCAATGCCTTGGCTGGTGGCCGGCGGTTGACGAGCGCTGGCGCAGCCGCCAGAAGCAGGGTGATCATGCCCGCCGGCCGGGCAATGACACTCTCGTCCGTGATTCTGCCCGGCAGAATTCCGACATCGCAACCTTCCTGGATCATTTGCAGCGGGCGATTGCTCAGCGCGAGCGTTGCGGTGACCTTGGGGTTTGACTGCAAGAATTGGCTGACCAGCGGCGTCACGACCCATTGCCCCAAATCCACCGTCGCAAACAAACGCAGATGGCCGCTCAACGTCGTGTAATCCTCGCGCAACCGGCGGTCCGCTTCCTCGGCGTGCGCCAGCATGGCTGTGGCATCGGCAAGCAACCGCTGTCCGGTCTCCGTCACGCACATCCGATGCGTATCCCGTCGCAGCAACGCCGTGCCGCACAGTTCCTCCAGGGTCCGCAACTGCCGGCTCAAAGCGGGCTGCGAAATCCTCAAGCGCCGCGCGCCGGCGGAAATGCTGCCGCATTCCACGATGCACACAAAGGCGCGGAGCAACGTAAGATCTTCAAAGGCTCTCATGCAAATCCTGCATGACCGTTATAAGCATTCAGCGGCTACACGGAAAGCCATAATGGGGCCATGATGGTCTCGTTATGAACAACCAAACCTCTGAAACCAAAAACAAAACTATGAAAATCGTCATCATCGGCGGCACCGGACTCATCGGCACCAAACTCGTCAACAAGCTGCGTGACCAAGGCCACGATGTCGTGGCCGCGTCTCCTTCCAAAGGCATCAATTCCGTCACCGGCGAGGGACTGGCCGCGGCGCTGGCTGGTGCTCAAGTCGTTGTTGATGTCACAAATTCTCCTTCGTGGGAAGACCAGGCCGTGTTGGAATTCTTCGAGACTTCCACTCGCAATCTCCTCGCGGCTGAATCTGTCGCGGGCGTCCGACATCACGTTGCCCTTTCCGTCGTCGGCACGGAGCGGCTGCTCGCCAGCGGTTTTTTCCGCGCGAAGCTGGCGCAGGAAAAATTAATCCAGGCTTCCTCGATTCCCTACACGATTGTCCGCGCGACCCAGTTTTCCGAGTTCGTGGGCAGTATCGCGAATTCGGCGACGGACGGACAAACCGTCCGACTGCCCTCCGCCCTCCTGCAACCCATCGTTTCCGATGACGTGGCCACGGCCCTGGCCGGCGTCGCGGTAGCGGAACCGTTGAACCGCATGGTTGAACTGGCCGGCCCTGATGCCATCCCGCTCGACGAACTTGTCCGGCAATTTCTGAAAGCCAATCACGACCCGCGCACGGTCATCACTGAGGAGCAGGCCAAATACTTCGGCATCCCGTTGAAACAACGCAGCCTCGTCCCGGACGGAAACCCGCGTCTCGGCGCGACGCATTTCGCAGACTGGCTCCGCCGTTAAATGTGAAGGCGGTGCTGGTGGCGGGCCGGCTTTTGCCCCGCCATCAGCCGAAATGGAAAATGCCTTGGCCCGATTGAAAATGCTGGCAAAACACTGGACCGTGCGCATGATTGGCAATGAATGTCTCGAAGCATTCACTCCGTTTGTCGTAATAACAAAGCACAAAAAAAATTATGACTACCAGCAAAACAAACACGGTTCGGCTTCACCGGGTGCTCCGCGCAACGCCGGAGCGGGTTTATCGCGCGTTCCTGGATGCGGACGCCATGGCCAAATGGCTTCCCCCAAACGGATTCACCGCCAAGGTTCATCAGCTGGAGGCCAAGGTCGGCGGCACTTACAAGATGTCGTTCACCAATTTCACCACCGGGAAGAGCCATTCGTTCGGCGGAAAATATCTCGAACTCAAGCCCGGCGAGCTGCTCCGCTACACAGACATGTTCGATGATCCGAATCTGCCCGGGGAAATGATTACGACCGTTTCCTTGAAGCAGGTTTTCTGCGGAACGGAACTGAACGTCACGCAGGAAGGGATTCCGGCGATGATTCCCGCCGAGGCCTGTTATCTCGGCTGGCAGGAATCGCTGACGCTCCTGGCCAAACTGGTCGAGGCGGAAATTCCCGATCAGCCCTGAGACGCTGCCTTGGAATCGGGACGCGGCGGGTTGTTCCAAAGATGCATGACGGCATAGCTTCGCCAGGGCCGCCATGCTTGGGACATTTCGTCGGCCTGTTTCGCACTGACTCGGCCAAGGTTGTTGCGCACCGCGATATCTTCTTTTGGAAACGCATCCGGCCAGCGGGATGCGCGCATCGCGATATAGTGCGCGGTCCAAGGACCAATTCCCGGCAGGGCGACCAGTTGTTCAACGTCGGCTTCGGGCGAAGCTCCCGCATCGAGTTTCAATGCGCCCGACTCGAATGCCCGCGCCAGCGCGATGATGCTCGCGGCCCGCGCGCTGACAATGCCGAGTTTGGCGACGTCCTCAACGCGTGCCCGGGCCACTCGCGCGGCGAGCGGCGAAAGACGCGTGAGTTCTGGAAACGGCGTTGCGATCTTTTCGCCGAACGCAGCAGCAAAGCGCCCGGCGATGGTCGTCGCGGCTTTGACCGTGATCTGCTGGCCGAGGATGGCGCGGATTGCCATTTCGAAACCGTCGAACGCACCGGGCACGCGCAGGCCGGGATTTTTTGCGACGCTGTTGCGCAACCGCGGATCTTTCATCAAGTGCGCCGCGATGAGGTCCGGTCGGGCGGCGAGATCGAACAGGTTGCGCAGCCGTCCCAGCAACGCGGGCAGCACCGGAGACAGCGAGTGGGTGAATTCCACGAAGAGCGAGCGTTTCTCCGACGCGTGCGTGACCTTGATCCAGCCGGTGTGTTTGCCGAGCCGCACCGTGCGGGCGTAGCTCTCGGCCGTGACGAATTCCACGTCGCGGATCATTCGGGCAGCCAGAAACCTCAAGATTCCCTCCCAGTCAAAAGGCGGACGGTAAACCAATCGCAACGTCGAAGTGCCGGCGGCGGCGAGCTTCGCGTCTGGTTCTGCCGCGTGCTTGCGCAACCGCGTCGGCGGCATGCGATACTGCGTGCGAAACGCGTCATTGAAACGGCGCAAGCTGGAAAAACCGCTGGCGAACGCGATCTCAATGATTGGCAAAGCGGTCTCGGTCAGCAACTGTTTCGCGAGCAACAGACGCCGGGTTTGCATCAGTTCGATGGGCGACACGCCGAGTTCCTTTTGCACGATGCGGCGCAGTTGGCGGGAGCTGAGCTGGAATTGCGCGGCAATTTCTTCGAGCCCCGCGCCGTCGTCGATAAGCCCTTCATCAATCCGGCGGGTGATGAGATGGGCAATCCGATGCGCTTGATCAACGGGGGCATGACCCGGGGCCAATTCCGGACGGCAGCGCAGGCAGGGTCGGAACGATGCTTTCTCCGCGGCTTCCGCACTCGCAAAAAAGCGGCAGTTCTTCCGTTGTGGCGTCTTCACCGGACAGATCGGCCGGCAATAAATGCCGGTGGACGTCACGCCGACATAAAACACCCCGTCGAAGCGGGGATCGCGCGAAGTCAGCGCGTCGTAAGCAGCCTGGTCATTGATCATGTTGTCGTTTTGCATCACGGTTGCTTCACTATGGGTCAACCGCAGGCGATGTGCTCGCTGTTTTCGGACATCCAATTAAATTTCATGGTGATGTCCGAAAATGGCCAGCACTATTTCCGAAAATGCCCGAAGCTGGCTTCATGAAAACGACGAACGAGAAACCAACGGCCTATTCCCACAAGACGATGAAATCCCCGGTGGGCAGATTGAAACTGGTGGCCAGCGAGCGTGGCCTGGCTGCCATCCTGTGGGAGAACGATGATCCGAAGCGCGTCCGGCTTGGCCCGCTCGCGGAAAGCAAAGAGCATCCGGTGCTTCTTGAAACAGAGCGCCAGTTGAACGAATACTTCGCGGGCAAACGCAAAAAGTTTTCGCTGAAGTTCGATTGCGTAGGCACTCAGTTTCAACACGAGGTGTGGCAGGCGCTGGCAACGATTCCATTCGGCGAGACGCGCAGCTACGGAGAAATCGCCGGGCAAATCGGACGTCCCAAGGCCGTGCGTGCCGTGGGCGCCGCCAACGGCAGGAATCCCATCTCCATCATCGTTCCCTGCCATCGCGTGATCGGCGCGAATGGTAAACTGACAGGCTTTGCCGGCGGCTTGGAAACCAAGGCGGCTCTGCTAAAACTTGAATCGGAGAAATAGCAATGACCGGAGGCGTTCAAATTGCAGCGGACACGGTGGAAGTCTCGCTCCGCCGTTATGCCTCCGCCGCGCGCCCGAGTTCAGCGAGCTTGAGCACGGTGTTCCAGTTCCGCGCGGTGTTCGTCACGCCGATCCACGCGTCGAATTTAGCGGCCATTTTACTGTTCCCGAAACCGTGCGGCGTGTGCACATAGGCGACGTTCTTGATGAACTTGATCTCTTCGCCTTTCACCGCGCAGGCCCGAATGCGCTCGACGTCCTCCGCGCGCGGCGCGCTCTCGAGCAGCGCGGCGTGAACCGTGGTCGGTGCGTTGGCTGCGGCCTTGGCAAAAGGATTGCGCGCGATCAGATCGTCCCACTCGGTTAGCGTCGGCGCGAAGATCGCCTTGTCGAAAGCGAACTCTGTGCGGCACAGCTCTGCGACCGTGGCGATGACCTGCTTCCGGCTCAGCCGGCTGCGGACGATGGCGTTGCCGCTGTTGATGTAGGTGGCCACGTTTTCAAAGCCCGCCGCGGTGAGTTTTTCACGAAGCGCCTGGACCGGCAGCTGCGTTTTTCCGCCGACGCCGCGGAAGAGGATGAGATAGACGGTGCGTTTCATTACCCGCGATTATTGGCGCTCGCGCCGCAGGATTCAACTCTTCGGCGGCCACTCCACCCCGACGTCCGTGTCCCAAATAACCGGGGATTAACATTGCTATGTGGCCGTCGCGCGCTGAAGCTCCAACATGAGCAATAGCCTCCAACAACACGGATTCCGGGAAATCAACAAACAACTCCGCTTCCGGATGATCGCCAGCGGACTGGACACCATCAAAGTCCTGGTCACCCGCCGGTCAGGAAAATACCAATACAATTTTACCGGCTCGCCCGAACAAGTCGTGAAGGCGGAAGCGATTCTTGCGGCTTGGGGCTGACCTTGAGCTTCAGCCCTTCGGCGGCCATTCCACGCCGGCCAATTCCTTGGGCAATTGCGTCGGGTCGGTTGGGTAAATGAGCGAGAGGTCCATCTGGGACTTTGAGCCTAGCAGAAATTCCAGTTCTTCCGGTGCGCCGATGATGAGCCAGAGCACCTCGGCGTCGGTGTCGTTGAACACCTGGCGCAACCCCGATAGCTATCGGGGCACGCCGCCATGGCGCGGCACGGTCAACGTCTCGTCGCCCACGCGCAGGCGGCCTGTGCCTTCCAGCACGAAATAAAACTCCTCCGCGCGGATGTGAGGCGTGTTCGCGCTTTTGGGCGGCAACCGCCAGAGCCGTGCACCCAGGTTCTCGCTCCCGGTGCGCTCCAGATAATCCGCGTTCGGGATGCGCATCAGGTTGGATGGACGCCAGTGCAGGTCGTCCGGCGTGATGAGCGAGTAACCTTGAATCGCTTTCATAAATTTTTTTATTGCCCTGCCAGATTGACCAGGTCTCCCAGTTCCTTTTCGTTTAAATCGGAGACGAAGCAATAACGCAAACCGCCTGTCTCACGATTGATGATGGAATAGCCGCGAAGGGACTCAACCGCCTTTTTACCGCCGCTGGCTTGCCCTACAGGCCAGATGAAAACGTTGATGAAATGTTTGTTCCGTTGATAGACCAGCACGGCCACGTTGCGGCCGCCCAGGTAATCCAATCGCCCGCCCACGAGCGGATAACCTTGCGCGGCGAAATCCTTTACGTCGGGCGCAAAATCGAGCTTCCCATTGAACCACGGCTTGACCGTGTGCTGATCGGACGACAAGACATCGGTCAGATGATCGGCCAGCAAGGAACGAACATGACCGGCAACCGCTTCGTTGAGTAACCGGTCGCTGTCGGAAATTCCCGCCGGGCGGAACACGAGCGTTAAAATTGCGAACACCGTCGCGCCCGCGGCGATGAATTTCCAAATCCACTGGCTTTCGCGGGCGCGGTTTTCATCGGCCGACGCGCGAACAATTTTACGGATTTCTTTTCGCAGCGGATTCGGCGCGCGATAGGCGAGTTCGCTGCTTTGAAACGCCGCCCGGAGCGCTTGCAGCGATTTAATTTCGGCCGCACAACCGGCGCAGGCTTTCAAATGGCGTTCCAGTTCGAGGCTGTTGGCCACATCCAGTTCGCGGTCGGCATAAGCCTGGAGCAAGGGCCGGAGTTCAGCGCAATTCATGCGTCACCTTTCTGCGCAAAATGGTTTTGCAATTGCCGGCGGGCGCGGGCGAGACGCGACATGACCGTGCCGACGGGCACGGTCGCCACTTCGGCGATTTCCTTGTAAGAGCAGCCTTCGAGTTCGCGCAAGACAATCGCCTCGCGAAATTCCACCGGCAAGGCTTCGAGCGCGGCGCGCAGCGCCGTTGTATCGGCACCGTGAAATGAACGGGCGGCGCCACTTGTATCTTCAATTTCCAGGAGTTCATCATCATTGATGGAAATCATCGCCTGCGGCCGGTTCTTCTTCAGCCAGGAGAACGCGGTGTTGCGCACGATGGTCAGCAGCCACGAACGGCTGTTGCCGCCGCGAAAGCCCCCGCCGAAACGGAACGCGCGCACGCACGCCTCCTGCACGATGTCCGCCGCGTCGTGCTCGTTGCCCGCAAGCCAGCGCGCCAGATTGTATGCCGCATCCAGGTGCGGCATCACGATTTGCTCAAATTGGGCCTGTGGGTCAGTCGCGCTCACGCGTGGTTTCCATTCATTTAAGAAGACTGCACGGCGACCGATTTTATTCCCGAAGGAATAAACTTTATTTCCGCGAGTCTGGACATCGAAAGGCAGACAAAACCAAAAATCAAAGATATGAAAGAAAAATTCATTTTACATGATCACAACCAGGATGGCCTCGACCGGCGCGGCTTTCTCGAATGCATGGCCTGGGCCGGAACGGGGATGCTTTGGACGGTCAGCGGCGGATTACTGGGTTCGGCGTTGCTTCCGGCCCGGGCAGGTGCGGCGGAAACGGGCGGCACCGCCGGAAAGGGCAGCTTCAGTTTTGTGCAAATCAGCGATTCGCACATCGGCTTCAACAAGGAGGGTATCAACACCGACGTGGCCGGCACGCTCAAGGAAGCCATCGCGCGCATCAACGCCCTGCCGGAACGGCCGGATTTCATCCTGCACACGGGCGATCTGACGCACCTGGCGGCGGCGGATGAATTTGATACGCTCGACCAGCTTTTGAAAAGCGTGAAGACGCAGCAAATTTTCTTTGTGCCGGGCGAACATGATGTCACCGGTGACAACGGAAAACTGTATCTCGAACGCTTCGGGAAAAATTCCAAAGGCAGCGGCTGGTATAGCTTCGACCAGCACGGCATCCATTTCATCGGTCTTGTCAATGTCGTGGACATCCAGCAAAACGGGCTCGGTTCGCTCGGCAAGGAACAGCTGGCATGGCTTGCGGACGATTTGAAGGACCGATCCGCCGAAACGCCGATCGTCGTCTTCGCGCATATTCCCTTGTGGTCGGTCTATCCGCAATGGGGTTGGGGCACGGATGACGGCGCGCAGGCCTTGAGCTGCTTGAAACGGTTTGGTTCGGTTACGGTGCTGAACGGTCACATTCATCAAACGCTGAAAAAAGTTGAAGGCCGCGTCACCTTTCACACGGCGATGTCCACGGCGTTCCCGCAACCTGAACCCGGCAAGGCGCCCAAGCCCGGCCCGATGAAGGTCGAGGCCGGAAAATTGCGCGATCATCTCGGCATCACCGACGTGAATTACATCGAAGGGAAAAATTCGCTGGCGGTGGTGGATTCAACGCTCGCCTGAACACAAACGATGAAACGATTCTCTTTCGTCCTGGCCTTCGTGCTCTTGGCGTTGTTCTTAAATGCCCAAACCTTGACCAATTCGCCGGCCGCGGGCGTGCAAGCCGGTCGCGGTTTGTTTCTGAAGAACTGCGCGCATTGTCATGGCGCCGACGCGCACGGCGACGAAGGTCCGGACTTGCACAAGCTGGACTGGACGGACGAACAAATCACCACCCGGATCCGCAACGGAAAGAAAGGCCAGATGACCGCCTTCGCCGGCAAATTGTCAGCGGATCAAATAAACGAAATCGAAGACTATTTGCGAACATTGAAATAGCCCGGCGGCAATCGCTGGAGCCACGCGCTCATATTCTCAACCCGATGCGCTTTAGATAATCCGCGTTCGGGATGCGCATCAGGTTGGAGGGCCGCCAGTGCAGGTCGTCTGGCGTGATGAGATGGCAGCCTTGGATGGGTTTCATGGAATTGCTGGCGACATTTTGCCTCCGCCGCCAAAATAAAAGAACCTGGCAAACCGCCTCAAATTCAACTTGCGTAAATATTCATCTGTCCGGCGGCGCATAGCCAATTAACCCGAACAACAAATCATCAGTGAAATTTTTCGCCGCGCGCCAGCATTTCCAAAATCATCTCCATTCGTTTTACACGGGTCTCCGGCTGCTTTGCCGTTTGCAGGCGATACACGATGGAATAAATGTTCGCTTTGTTTAGCGTTTCAAAAAAAGCTTTCGCCTTTTTGTCTTTGTCTAATGCTTTCAAAAAATCATCTGATGGCACAGCGTTGCGCGGCGGGTCGTAGGCGGCCTGCCAACGGCCATCGGCTTTGGCGGCCTTGACGGCTTCAAGTCCAGCATGAGTCATCTGTTTCGTTTTAATAAGCCGTTTGGCGTGTTCGGTATTAACTTTTGACCATCCGCTTTTGCCGCGGCGCGGCGTGAGTTTCTGAAGCCAGGAACATTCATCATGCGCCTGCTTTTGACCGTCGATCCAGCCATAACACAGGGATTGGTCGAGGGCTTCGGCGTAAGTGATGGATTTTTCGTCAGAATCCTTTTTGAAGATGCGAAGCCAGATACCATCCGAGACGGCATGATTTATTTTCAGCCAGCTTCGGAATGCCGCTGATGATTTGAAAGTCAGAGTTTTCAAGCGATGCCTTGCGGCTGTCTGTGCAAATTTAGATCCTTAGCCAGCCACGGAATCCCCTGCCCTGATAGTAAGACTCCGCACCGTTGTGCCCGATGAAGACGCGGCCGTAGCGGCGATCACCATAGAGCGCGCCACCGAGTTTCCGGATGTCCGTCGGAGTTTTCACCCAGCTCGACGATTTCGTGTCGAACTCGCCCAGTTTCTGCAGCGCGAAGTATTCTTCTTCCGTCAAAAGCTCGACGCCCATGGCCACTGCCATATCCATGACGCTGTTTTTGGGCTTATGTTCTTTCCGCGAATCCAACGCCTCGCGATCGTAGCAAAAGCTGACGCGGCCATTGGGACTTTGCGCGGAACAATCAAAGAAAATGTATTCGCCCGACTTTACGCCCACCACATCTGGTTCGCCGCCGGTGCGTTCCATTTCCGAGAGCGACCACAGCTTTTCAGCACTGACTTCCAGTTTCGCCTGGACTTTGGCCCAATCCAGCCCTTTATGGCGGTTCAGGTTCTTCTCAAAACGGGCTTTCAAGGCTCCAAGTAGTTCTTCGCGTTGTTTTGGTGACAACTGCTTTTTATTGTTAATGGCTTTCATACAGGTTCTGCAAATCAACTAATTAAATCCGAAACCGTCCTCGCGCTCAATCAAATCCCGGTCAACCGCCGGTTCATTCCAATAAAACTTCTGTCAGTTCACTGTCGCACGCCTGGCGGCGGCAATAAAGTTGTCCGTTGCCGCTGAACCGAATTTTTTGCAATACGCGATGCCGACCCCGAGCGGCGGTGGTGCGGGTCGCAGGGGGCGAACTTTCAATCGCGGACTTCCGAGACCATCGAGCGGTTGGGCAATCACCGCAATGCCCCGGCCCGATTCGACCGCGGCGATGAGGCTGGTGATGCTGTCGTGTTCCTCGACGATTTGAGGCGGGCGGTTCAGGGGCGCAAACAGACCGGCAATCCAGGCGTGATGTTCTGGATAATCCGCCAGCGTGAAGGTAACCAGACGTTCTTTGGCGACTTGTTCCAGCCCGACATTGCGCGCTCTTGCCAGCGGGTGCGCCGGATGCATGGCGACGCAAACTGGCAGCCGCAGCAATTCCTCGAAAATCAATCCCGTCAAAACTTTTGGCGGCACTTGAACCATCATGGCCACCTGGAGCTTTCCCTGGGTCAGTCCGCGCAACATTCCCTGCGTGGACAAATCGTGCAGCAGCACCCGCACTCCCGGGTTGGACTCCCGGAAACATTTCAGCGCCCGCGGCAGGAGCTCGACCGTCAATGATGGTGCGTAACCGACGTGGATTTCGCCGCGCTTTCCTCCGGCCACAGCCCTGGCCATTGCGACAGCATCCTCCGCGCGCCGCAAGATGATGCGCGCTTCAGCCAGGAAAACGCGACCGGCTTCAGTCAGCCGCACGGTGTTTGCATCACGGTCAAAAAGGGCGATGGCAAGCTCATCCTCCAAATTCCGGATTTGCCGGCTTAAGGGCGGCTGCGACACATGAAGCTGCACCGCCGCACGGGTCACGTTCTGCTCCTCGGCGACAGCCACGAAATATCGCAGATGACGAAGTTCCATTTGCGCCAGTATACCCAATCGGTATGGCCAGCCAAGCAACAAGGTATTTCCGCCGCATCGGCCTTGCAGATAGGGTGAAAGCGATGCACGGTGTCAACGGCATCTCGCATGACAAACGAAAGGACAAAATCTATGGAAACCAAAAGATATTCGGCGCGGCTTACGCCGGACAATGCCGCCCTGCTTCTCATTGACCATCAAGTTGGATTGTTCACCGGAGTCAGAGACATGCCGGTGGGGGAATTGAAACATAACGTCGTCGCGCTGGCAAAAGCCGCCAAGGTTTTGGGCGTGCCGATTATTGTGACGGCTACTTCGCCGGAGATGTGGGGGCCGATCATCCCGGAGTTGACGGAAGCGTTGCCCGGAATTTCCATCATTAACCGAACCACGGTCAACGCGTTCGACGAACCCCGGTTTGCCAAAGCCGTGGAGGCGGCCGGACGCAAGAAGCTCATTATCGCTGGCGTTTCAACGGAAGTCTGTCTGGCTTTGCCCGCCATTCATGCGACCGGGATGGGCTACGATGCCTATGGCGTGATAGATGCCTCCGGCACATTCAGCGAAACCAAGCGCATCACCGGTCTGATGCGCATGGTTCAAGCTGGCGTCATTGTCACCGATTATGCCACCGTTGCCGTGGAAATGCTGAAGGATAACGCGAGTCCAAAGGCTGGTGCTCTGTATGGGGCGCTGGATATGCCCTTTGCCGTTTTGGTCGGACAATTGGCGGGCGCATTCGCCAAGCGTTGAACCGCCGCCGAAAAATTCGCCATCACCATGGTTCAACGTGGGCAAAACTTTTCAAATTCAACTCGCGTAAAATTTTCAGCGAACCCGGTCAGATTTTGAGAACCGAGACCATCCTCGCACTCAACCAGGCTAGAGGCGCGCGCGGTAATGGCTGGGCACCACCCCGACTTCGCGTCGAAAGATTTGCGCGAAGTGGCTTGGACTTGAGTAGCCGACATCGAGACCCACGTCGATCACGCTCTTCGTAGTTTCCCGCAACAATCGGCGGGCTTTCTCCATGCGCATGCGGATGAAATAGCGAGACGGGGCAAAACCCGTGGTCTTCTTGAACAGCCGGCAAAAGTGAAATTCACTCATGCCCGCTTCGTTCGCGAGCCGGCCGAGACTGAACTCGTCGTCGAGATGGGCTTCCAGAAAGTCGGTGGCTTTTCGCAGTTTGAAAGCGGGCAGTCCACCGCGCTGGTCGCGCCCCTTCGCATTTGAATCGGTGTAGGTGCGCACGAGATGCACCGCGAGGCTCTGGGCAATGCCTTGCACAAAGAGCAAGCTCGGCGTGCGACGCGAGGTGAGTTCGCTTCGCAGTTGTTCCAGGAGCAGCGAAAGCGCCTTATCCGTTTCGCCGGACACTTCACGCAATCGCGGAATCCCCCCGTCACGCTTGAACACATCTTTGATGGCGCGCGTGAAGATCGGCAGACCCAGATACAGGTGCATCACCTCAAATGGCTGCGGCCCGGCCACCTTCCAGCGCAACTCATAGGGCGTAGGCGAGGTCGTCAGAAAAAAATCTCCGACAGTTACGCGATGTGCCTGCCATGAACCGCCGAACTCACGTTCCTCGACGACCGCAGTGCCGGAGAGGATCCAAACGATCAAGGGTTCGGGAACAGCCGGCACAAGGATGGGTTCCTGCAACTGCTGACGGGAAAAGATTTGCACCAGCAAATCCTTCCAAGGCCGGCCGCTGCTCGCCGCGACCAGCTTGCCAGGCAGATGATTTTCCAAGGCTGCGGCGGAAGTCCGTTCCGGAGGTTTCATCTTGTTTCATCGTAGAAGATCGTCCGATTCAAGCAAGTCTTCGCGCGGCGATCGGGCTGCTTTGCGCCCATGACAACGTCGCCAGCCAACTCGGGCCATCTCCCGCCTGCCAGTCTGGCCAGACCTCGAAATCTCATCTGTATCTGCGAAGCGCTGCTCCCTCAATTCTTTTGCGCAAAAGCCCGACAGGTTGAGCAAACGCCCGAGAGATGCCGGAAAGCTCACCCGCTACATTGACCCCATGAATTCAATTACGAATTCAAACGACATAAACAAAAAAGGAAATCATATGAATAGCAACGCAATCAATGAAGTGAAGAACAAGGTGGCCATTGTAACGGGCGCAGCCAGCGGCATCGGCAGGGCAACCGTCGAACTGTTAACGGCGCGCGGCGCTTTGGTCGTCGCGGAAGACATCAGCCCCGCCGTGAACGAGATATTCAAAGGCAACGACCGCATCATCCCGTTTGTCGGCGATGTGGCCAGCGAGCAGGCCGCGAAGGCGGTCGTGGCGCTCGCCGTCGAACGCTTCGGCAAACTCGACATCCTGGTGAACAACGCGGCCACGATCATTTACAAGCGCGTGGTGGACATGACGCTTGAGGAATGGGATCGAATTCTGGCCGTCAACCTGACGGGGGTTTTTCTCCATTCCCGCGAGGCCGTGCGCGCGATGATTCCGAACAAGAGCGGCGCGATTGTGAACATCGGCTCCTACGCCTGTTTCTTCGGCTTCCCTTCCATCGCGGCCTATTGCGCCTCCAAGGGCGGACTGGCGCAACTGACCAAAGTGTTGGCGGTCGAAAACATCCCGCATGGCATCCGCGTCAACGCGGTGGGTGCCGGCGACGTGGTCACCAACTTGCTCAACCACTTCATGCCCACCGGACGCGAGTTCCTGGCGCAGCATGGAAAAAACGCGCCCATCGGCCGGGCGGCGCAACCAGAAGAGATCGCCGAGATCGTCTCCTTCCTGGCATCGGAGCGGGCGAGCTTCATGGTCGGCTCCGTCGTGATGGCGGATGGCGGCTACAGCGTGCAGGTCGGCCCCACCATGACTTGAAAAGCCCCGTTAAATTCAAAAAATTAAGCGAACCAAATCGACAACCAGCAAAACACATGAAAACGAATACCGAATCTAAAATCATCCTCATCACCGGCGCGAGCAGCGGCATCGGCGAAGCCACCGCCCGGCATCTCGCCGCCAAAGGACATCGCGTCGTGCTCGGCGCGCGCCGCACCGACCGCCTTGAAAAACTGACCGCCGGGATCCGCGCGGCGGGCGGCACGCCGGAATACCGCGCACTCGACGTCACCAACCTCGCCGACATGCAGGCGTTTGCGGACTTCGCATTGAAGGTCTTTGGAGGTATTGATGTGATCATCAATAACGCCGGGGTGATGCCGCTCTCACCGCTGGCTGAACTCAAGATCAATGAGTGGAACCAAATGATTGACGTCAACCTCCGCGGCGTGCTTCACGGTATCGCGGCCGTTCTGCCGCACATGACCGCCCGCAAGTCCGGCCATATCATCAATCTTTCCTCCATCGGCGGCCATCAGGTGTATCCGACGGCAGCGGTTTATTGCGGCACGAAGTTCGCCGTGCGTGCCATCTCGGAGGGGTTGCGTCAGGAAACAAAGGACCTTCGTGTGACGGTCGTTTCACCCGGCGTCGTCGAGTCAGAGCTGGCCGACACCATTTCCGACAGCGCCACGCGCGCCGCCATGAAGGAGTTTCGAAAGGTGGCGCTCAAACCCGATGCCATCGCCCAGGCCATGGCCTACGTTATTGAGCAACCTGCTGACGTGGATGTGAACGAAATCATCATCCGGCCCACCGCGGGAGCGCAGTAGCGCGATGTAAACCTGGTGACAAACATGAAATCATATCGCAAACGCGACTACCCGCTGGCGGAAATCCGTCGCTACCTCGAACCCGGACCGATTGTCCTTGTGAGTTCTGCGTGGAAAGGGAAGACCAACATCATGACCCTGGGCTGGCACATGATGCTGGGCTTCTCGCCCGCGCACTTTGCCTGCTACATCTGGAACGGCAACCACAGTTTTGAAATGCTGCGCCGGAGCAAGGAATGCGTGATCAACCTGCCGACGACCGATCTCGTGAAGGAGGTGGTCGGCATCGGCAACTGCACCGGAGACCAAACCGACAAGTTCCAGCAGTTCCGGCTCACGCCAGCTCCCGCAACCAAAGTCCGCGCTCCGTTGATTGATGAGTGTTACGCGAACTTCGAGTGCAGACTGGCTGATGCCAGCCAGATTCCCCAATACGGTCTCTTCATCTGGGAGGTGGTGAAAGCGCATGTCGCCACGTCCCCGAGGAGACCGGCGACACTCCACTATCGCGGTAAAGGCGAGTTCATGCTATCGGGTCGCCCGCTCAACCTGCGCAAGAAATTCAAACCACAGAATCTTTGATTCAACTCTGTTTCTCACTTTGGAGTTAGTCGACAATGGCCGGCCAGTGACAATGCGCCTCCTCAAAGCAAATCCCTCGCGGGGCGTTGAACAATTTTTATTCCTCAACAGCCCGATTCCATTCACTCCTTCGTGTAAACCTCCGCGCCCTTTTCCACGAACTCCCTCGACTTCTCCTCCATGCCCTTCTTCAGCGCACGGTTCCGGGTTTTGACATTGTGCGCGGCGCGGCGCAGGGCGCGCTCGGCGCGCAACACGAAGGCCGGGGCCTTGGTGGATTTGCGGACTTTCATTTCACGGAAGCATGAGCCGGAGTTGTTTTGGCCGTGCGGCGGGGAAAAGTCTTCGCCAGCCGGAGGAGCTGCCCGACTTTCCGGATTTTTTCCGTGAACGGTTCGCGCGCAAGTTTTTGCCGCATCTCCAGTTTCATATCGTTGGCAGTTTCAGCTTATGCCGGGCCAGGACTTTTTCCAATTGTGTTTTATCGAGTCCAGATTGCTCGGGAATTTGCCCGATGGTTGATTGCCATGACCGATGATTATTCGATTCACGCCTTCGCGCAAACCCGGCATGGGCTCAATTTTTCTGCGGATCGGTCAGTCCGCCGGAAAGATGGAAACGCGCAACCTCCCCTTCACCGCGAACACCCGGGATCAACATCATCATGCCCGTGTCGGCATCCTGAAAATAAAAGAACAGCACGATGCGCCCGTCCACCTGCGCGTTGCCGTGGACAAACCGATGCGCACGCAGGTTTGACACCAGCGCACCTTCTAATTTCACCGTCCGTCCGACGGCGTTGGAGGCGACGCGACCCAGCACCTCGACGAGATGCGGCAGGGAGTCCACTTCCGATGCACGGACGAACTCCTTATCGCCGGCGAATTCCTCCAGAAAATAATGCACCGCTTTTTCGTAATCCGTTGGATGCTGCATCCGCCCGCGCAACTCGGCGAGGTGGTGCGGAAAATTTTGGGAGGCGGAGTTCATGGCGAGACTATGCCTTCGCGTAAACCTCCGCGCCTTTCTCCACGAACTCCTTCGACTTTTCTTCCATCCCCTGCTTCAGCGCCTCTTCCTCGGCGATGCCTTGTTCGGCGGCATATTTGCGGACGTCTTCGGTGATCTTCATCGAGCAGAAGTGCGGGCCGCACATGGAGCAGAAGTGCGCGGTCTTGGCTCCGTCCTGCGGCAGCGTTTCGTCGTGGAACTCGCGCGCGGTCACGGGGTCGAGCGCGAGGTTGAATTGATCTTCCCAGCGGAATTCAAAGCGCGCCTTGGAGATGGCGTTGTCGCGGTATTGCGCGCCGGGATGGCCCTTGGCCAGGTCCGCCGCGTGCGCCGCGATTTTGTAGGTGATGACGCCGTCCTTCACGTCCTTCTTGTTCGGCAGGCCGAGATGTTCCTTGGGCGTGACGTAGCAGAGCATCGCGCAGCCATACCAGCCGATCATCGCCGCGCCGATGCCGCTGGTGATGTGGTCGTAGCCGGGCGCGATGTCAGTCGTGAGCGGCCCGAGCGTGTAGAACGGCGCTTCACCGCACCACTCGAGCTGCTTCACCATGTTCTCCTCGATCATGTGGATGGGCACGTGGCCGGGACCCTCGTTCATGACTTGCACGCCCTTGGCCCACGCGCGTTTGGTGAGTTCGCCCTGCGTTTCCAGTTCGCCGAACTGCGCGCGGTCGTTCGCATCGGCAATGCTGCCGGGACGCAGTCCGTCGCCGATGGAGAACGAAACGTCATACGCGGCCATGATGTCGCAGATGTCGTCCCAATGCGTGTAGAGGAAATTTTCCTGGTGATGCGCGAGGCACCATTTGGCCATGATGCTGCCGCCGCGCGAAACAATTCCGGTCATGCGGCTCGCGGTCATCGGCACGAAACGCAGGAGCACGCCGGCGTGGATGGTGAAGTAATCCACCCCCTGCTCCGCCTGCTCGATGAGCGTGTCGCGGAAGAGTTCCCAGGTGAGGTCTTCGGCGCGGCCATTGACTTTTTCGAGCGCTTGATAAATCGGCACGGTACCGATGGGCACGGGCGAGTTGCGCAAAATCCATTCGCGTGTGGCGTGGATGTTCTTGCCGGTGGAAAGATCCATGACGGTGTCCGCGCCCCACTTGGTGGCCCAGCGCATCTTTTCGACCTCCTCCTCGATGCTCGACGCGACGGCGCTGTTGCCGATGTTGGCGTTGATCTTCACGAGGAAGTTGCGCCCGATGATCATCGGCTCGGACTCGGGATGATTGATGTTCACCGGAATGATGGCGCGACCGGCGGCGACTTCCTCGCGCACGAACTCGGGCGTGATCTCCTTCGGGATGCGCTGGGGAAATTTGCGGAAGACGGAGGGCGAGTATTCCGAAGGTTGAGAGTTGAGAGTTGAGAGTTGAGAACTCCCGGCGTGCTGCTTGTCGAGCTGGTTGCGGACGATGTCGTTCGCCATGTCCGAGATGCGGGCGCGGCCCATGTTCTCGCGGATGGCGATGAACTCCATCTCCGGCGTGATGATGCCGGCGCGGGCGTATTGCAACTGCGTGACAACCGTGCCGGCTTTGGCGCGCAAGGTGCGACGGCGGCTGCCTTTGAGTCCCGGAAATTCCACGAGCCGATTTTTCTCCGCCACGCTCGCGAACTCGGCGTGCTTGCCGGAGAGATAGCCGTTGTCCTGCGGCTTCACTTCGCGACCGTCATATTCCTCCACGTCGCCCCGTTTCAAAATCCAGTCGCGGCGCAGCGCGGGCAAGCCTTCCTCGGACGTGCCTTTGAAATCAGAATCGCCCCATGGCCCGGAGCAGTCATAAACGCGCACGGGCGCATTTTTCTCGATCGCGCCGGTGTAGGATTTGGTGTCGCTGACTTCGATCTCGCGCATCGGCACGCGAATGTCCTGGTGGAGGCTGCCGGCCACGAACACTTTTTTGCTGGCGGGCAGTTGCTCGCTGCTGTGCGGTTCGAACGATTCTTTGGATGCGATCATAAATTTAATTTGGTTCTCGGATCTGGCGTCTGGGTTCTGGAGAACACGGAGCGCACTCGGTTGATTCGGGAAATGCTTTTGAAGGAAGTCCGGCCAATGGGGTTTCCCATGATGGCCCTCCGCCAGGAGTTCCTACGCCAGCATTACCTGGATCAGGTTCTTGGGTCTTTCGCGTTCCGCGCGAAACTCTCAGCCTTCGTCGTCCCTGCGGACGGCCGGTTGGCTCCCCATCTGTGGACAAGGCTAGGCCGAACCGGCGACAGCGTCAAGCCGGTGCCGCGGATAATTCAGAGGTGCAAAATGTGTTTGGCCACATTGAAGAAGATGACGATGCCGGTCACGTCCACCAGCGTGGCCACAAATGGCGCGGAACAGACCGCCGGATCAAGCCGGATCAAGCGCAAAAACATCGGCAGCATTGCGCCCACGAGGCTGCCCCAGAGCACCACGCAAACCAGGCTGATGCCGATGGTCAGTGAGAGCATGCCGTAATTGGCCCCGTAACCATTCGGGCCGGCCAAGCCCAGATATTGCCAGAGAAAAACCCGCGCCATGCCGATGCTGGCCAGAATGCAACCGAGCAGGAAACCGCTCGCGAGTTCGCGGCGCAGCACCTGCCACCAGTCTTTCAACAGCACATCCTGCAACGCCATCGCCCGGATGATGAGCGACGTGGCCTGCGACCCGGAATTGCCGCCGCTGGACAAGATCAGCGGGACGAAGAACGCCAGCACGACAACTTCCTGGATTTCGCCGCCGTAGTTCTGCATCGCGACGGACGTGAACATTTCGCCGATGAACAACACCGCCAGCCACGGCGCGCGTTTTTGGACCATCTCAAAAATGCCCGTTTTAAGATACGAGGCCTCGAGCGCGGCCACACCGCCGAGTTTCTGGATGTCTTCGGTGGCTTCCCTTTCCGCAACGTCCAGCACGTCATCCACCGTCACCACCCCGACCAGCACCTCGTTCGAGTCCACCACCGGCAACATGGTCACGTCGTATTTTTTGAACGCGGCGACGGCGGTTTCCTGGTCGTCGGTGGCGCGGAGAAAAATCTGCTGATTTTCCAAAAGCTCCAGCACGGACGTCTGCGGCGGAACGACCACCAGATTACGCAGGCGGACGTAATCCACCAACCGCCCCTTGTTGTCGGTCACATAAAGCTGGTTGATTGTGTCGCGTTTGTGCTCCTGCCGGCGCAATTCCGCAAGCACCTCGGCCACGGTCCAGTTCTGCTGGATGGCGACATAACGCGGCGTCATGCGCCGGCCGATCGAATTCCTGGGGTAACCCAGCAGTTCCGTGGCGATCTTGCGCTCTCCAGGGGTAAGCAGGTTCAATAATTTCTGCGTGGCGGCGGCGGGCAGTTCTTGAAGCAGCGCGGTGCGGTCGTCGGGCGCGATGTCGTTGAGGATCTGGGCCACCTGTTCGCCACCGAAGGCATGGAGCAGTTTCTCCTGATCGTCCAAGGGCAGATACTCAAACACCTCGGCGGCAAGTTCGCGTGGCAGCAGGCGGAGCAGCACCGCCTCGTCGTCAGGCTTCAAGTCCACGAAGATCTCCGCGATGTCGGGCGCGGGAAAAGCGCAGAGAATTTCCTTGAGCCCGTTAAAATCGCGCTGGCGGATGAGTTCCGCCAGTTCGGGCATGAGAAGATTTCCAATCATGCGGCCAGTGAAACGAAATTGTCCGGCATGCGCAAAACAAAAAGCCGTCGCGACACACGGAACCGGTCACCTGGTTTAATCAGGTCGAACGCAGCCGTTCTGTCATTGCTGGTGAAGCCGAAAGAATTGCTGCGTCCCGGTATTCGTAATGGTGAAAGTGAAATTGGTTCCGGCGATGCCCGGCAGATTTGTGACCGTGCCCCAACTCGACGCCGTCAAAGAGTCGGACGACTGCAACTCCCAACCAACCGCGTTTGTTGTCCACAAAAGCACGGCGTGCAGCGGGTCAACTGGCTTGATATTGAGCGGGTGATGAATTTGCACCGGCGTGAAGCTCAACACGAATGGCGCACTGTCCGGATAAACGCCGTTTAAATCATGCAGTTTCAGAGTCAGCGAATAGGCATTACCCGGCGTGCCATTCACAATGTTCCAGACCGGATGAGTATCGAACGGGGACGGGCCGATGTTATACGCGTCGTTCGTTGCCATATAGCCAAAGACGAAGCCGTTGTAGTTCCACACCTCCATGCCCGGATCTTTCGCGAGAAGAATGAATTGAAAATCCGCGGCCGTGGACAATTGGAAAAAGTCGTTGATCGGATCGTCAAAAACTGTGGAGTGCATCCCCAACGCGCCGGTGGCGTAACCGGAGATCCCCGGAAATACGGATGCCGGAAGGTGAACCGGCTGCGCAAAGTCGCTATCCACCACGAGTTCTCCCGTGGCAGTTCGACCAACCAGGATCACCTCCTCCTCATGTGCCTTTAGCTGCGGCACACTCATCATGGCAACTGTGGCAAGAGTCAAACCGACAATGCTTCGAAATAAACCCATGCTGATATAATTTTTTACAAACACCAGCGAGGACAGCCAGGCATCTGTTTCGTTGACTTCACCGAATCAAGAAAGCGCAAAGTCATGGAAACTTTGCGCTTTTAACCAGCTTTAAATGTATGAGAAAGCTTAGAGCTTGCTCGCGCGTTTTTTATTGTGGGCAAGCATGGCCATGCCAAGACCACCCAATCCCACCAAGGCCAAGGTGGTGGGTTCGGGCACCGGGGTCAGGAAACCGCGGATTTCGCCTCCGCCAAAAACAGATGTGTGAATGTTCAGGTAGGATTTTCCTGCCGCCATGGCTGAGGCCAGCGCCACCTCGGCGGTGGCGGGTGTTCCACCATTTGCGCTGACATAAGCGGGGTTATAACTGGAGGCCAAAGTCATATCCAAGGTGACACTGTATGAACCGCTGGTGACGCCTAAAGGAAATCCGGCAAAAGTAGGGGTTGTGGTGGCAACACCGGCGGTGAGGGTGCCGGGAGATGCTGTGGCGGCATGGATATGGGAGGCCGTTGTGGTCCCTAACAGGCCGCTGAAAACCATGTCAATAAACAGTGTATGGGCTGTGTCATTATAGATGACGCTCGCAGTGCCGGTTCCCGGCGAGGCATTGGCGGGAGATTCACTTGGCCCGTCCAGAAACACGTTATAACTAAATACGGTCGCGTATGCCGGCACAAGGCTGCAAACCATCAAAGTTGAAAGAAGTATTTTTTTCATAATTTACTCTCTGTTCTTTTGGGTTTTAGGTTTTAAACAGTCAACACCATGGCAATCACTTTTCAGGGCTTCATTCCCTAACAATCGCTTAAATTACATGTCAATCTGACTCCTTTTGCCTTCTTTGGAATGATGCCCACCTCAACAATATCAACTAATACTGTTGATAATATCGTATGCAAACCTGCGGCCTGGTTCAAGTCTTTTTTTTTGTTTTCCATGCGTCCCTCAGAATAAATGGCATGAAACCACGACGCTTTGCGCCTGCATCGGATTTCTCCCGGAAGATGATTTCCAATCACGGGAGAAGTGAAAAGTAATTATTTATGGCGCGCAAAACAAAAAGCCGTCCCGCGTCTCACGGGACGGCTATGTTCAGCCTGCGCAGGTTGATCGAGTCCGCTCAGGCCGTAAAAGATTTTCCACAGCCGCAGCTTTCCCTGGCGTTGGGATTGGTGATCTTGAAACCGCCGGCTGTGAGCGCGTCGCTGAAATCCACCACGGTGCCGCGCAGGTATTGCGCGCTGATCGGATCCACCAGGACCTCCACGCCATGCTGTTCGGAAGCCAGGTCGCCGTCGCGTTTTTCGTCGAACACCATCCCGTATTGCATGCCGGAACAGCCGCCCTGCTCCACGTAGACGCGATAGCTTTTGCCCGCGTTTTCCGGCAGCGCCAGCAGGGTCTTGCATTCGGCGGCGGCGCGCACCGTCAGTCCGACGACGGTCTCGATTGTGGGGTTCCCGGTCATATATCCGCCATGAAACTAGGTTCCCGTCCGCTGCATGTCAAATAACGGCATCATTTTTTTTCCGACAACAACGCCAGCCGTTTTCTTTCAAGCAATTCCTTCGACTGCGGAAACAACTTTTCCAGATCATCGATGAATTTATTCAAGTCATCCGCCGCGCCAATCTGGCCGGCCAGCGGCAACGCCTGCAGCCCGGCCTTGCGCACCCAGAACGGATCGCTGTTGGTCTGGAAACGGGAGTCAAACACGGTCAGGTAATGATCCAAAGCCTGCTGGAGCAACTCACGCTGGTCCTCACCGTCCACCAGCGCCGCCATTTTTTCCAGGGCGATGCCGAGGCCGATCTGCGCCTGGCTGCGCCCCGCCAGGTCCACGGCCGGCGAATCCATGACCTGGGTGAAGGCGTTGGTCGCCGCGTCAAAGTCCCCGAGCTGCAGGCTGCATTCACCAATGTAAAACAACGCCAGCGCGCCCCACTCATTCGTCGGATACTTCTGATACACCTGGTCAAACACATTGGTTGCCGATTGAAAATTGGCCAGCGGACTGTTCGTGACCGTGGAATCCCAACGCATCAACGCGTCGCCGTGCGCGAACGTCGCCTGCACCCGCAGATCAATCGGACAGTTGGTGTCCGCCTCCAGCTTCGTAAAATAATCGCGGATGGCGCCATAGTAATCCAGCCGCGCGACGGCAGCCCGTCCAGCCATCATTCGCGACGGATAGGCGAGGTCGGAGGCCGGCCAGTTTTCAAAAACGGATTTGTAATTCCGCTCTGCATTCACAAAATCGCCCCCGCGGAAAAAATGGTCCGCCACCCACCATTGCGCGAGCGGCGCGAGCTCGTTGGTGGGAAAGAGCGCGACAAAATTGGTGAACGTTTGAAAGGCATTGGTCTCGTGGCCCGCCTGAAAATTCGCCTGGGCCAGGGCGTAAACCACCTGCGGTTGCAGCCCGTTGGTCGGAAAACTCTTCAACCATTCCGCATAGTTGGTCACGGCCGCGGGCCAGTTTTGCTCGCGTTCATAGGTGCGGGCGACCGCCAGCGCGATCTGCGACTGCAACGGCGACCCGGACAGTTGCGCCGAAAGTTTTTCAAAGAGCGCCCGTGCTTCGTCCGGACTCGCCATGCTTTCGCCATACAATAACGAGCTGCTTTGCATCAACCCGTCCACCGGATGTTTTTGGTAGATCTGGGCGAACGCGTTGCTGGCGCCCGCCGCATCATTCATTTCGACACACGTGCGCAGGATCTGATACAGCGCCGGATCGGCGAGCGACGCGCCGGCGTCGGGGGAAAGCTTGAGACCCTCCAGGACCGCGCGATAGTTCTCCAGCGCGCCGGCAAAATCCTTCTGCGCAAACTGCCCGTCACCCATCTTGAACCACGCCACCAGCAACTCCCCGGACGGCGGCAATTGCAAGGCGGCGATCTTTTGCGCAGCGGTTTTGAAATCCTCAAAGCTGGCGGTGTAGTTTTGCGCGGCGGCCTTGAGGTCAGCGGAGCTTTCCGACAATTTCGCCGCCAGCCAGAAACACCAACCGCGATCCAGATACGCCGAACCGAGCAACGGACTGTTGGTGCACGTGCCGATGAACTGTTCGAACCGTTGTTGTGCCTCCGCCAATTGATTGGTCATGGCCGGCTGTGCGACGAATTCCTTCAGATGCAATTCCCCCAGCGTCAGCAACACCGTATCCACCGCCGGTGAATCCGGAAACTGGGCTAGGAATGTCTCCAGCACCGGAATCGCGTTGGAATATTGCTTCTGGCCGATGGCCAGTTCCGCAATTTTCAACACCGCCTGCCGTTGACGGCTGACCGGGGCGTTGGTGACCAGATTGTCACGATACGCCGCCTGCGCGGCGGCAGGCTGGCCCATTTTTTCCAGCACCTCAGCACGCAACGCGACCCGCTCGGCGCGCATCACATCGTCTTTTTCAAGCCGCCCGATCTGGAACAGATTCGTCGTGGCCGCCAGGGCACCCTCCAGGTCACCCGCGGCGAGTCTGGCCTGGCACAGCAGATAGACGCGTTCCCAATCCAGCTGCGGCGGGAGCGTCTGAGGATTCATGGATTGCAGCACTGCCGCCGCCCCGTTGAAATCGCTCTGGGCGAACCTGGCCTGCGCGAACAGCAATTGGCCGCGGGCCACCAGTTCGTTGCCGGCATCCAGCTGCACGGCTTGTTGAAAAACCCCGTTGGTTTCTTCCAATAGTCCGGTGACCTGCGGCCATTGATGAAGTTCGGTAAAGGCCGCAGCGGCCTCGACCACCGCCCGCAGCCGCAACCGCGATTTCAAAAAATCCTGCGTGAGCGAAATGAACGTCTGCGCCGCCGTGGCAAGATCGCCGCCTTGAAGTTGGGCGGCGCCTATCCAGTAAGCATATTCATCGGCCTGGGCACCCGCGACGGCCTGGCCGGCCTTGAGCCGCGCGATGGCATCCGCGAGTTTTCCCTGCTTGAACTCCGCCTGCGCCAGCAGGAGCACCGCCTCGGGGACATGGCTGGAGGCGGGATATTTTTCCACAAACTGGGCCAGCTCCGTTTCGGCGCGATTCCACAACCCGTCCTGAAAAGCCCCCATCGCCGCCGCATAGGCACGCTCCTCCTTCTTGCTGCCGGCGGCGAAACTGAGTTCGCCACCCAAAGCCAGCACCATCAAAATCAAAAGCCATCGCCGACAAAACGCCATGCGAAGAATCTAGCCGACGCGGCAGAATGACAAAAGCGGTAAATCTCGGCGTAGCGGCTTCTCGGCAGAGAGCCGCAAACTAAAAAATGGCGGCGGTCTGCCGACACGCCACTACGCCGCGCGTCTTTGCCCTTGCACGGCAGGATGGTTCTGGGAAGATTCGTTCATAGCCAAAGTGAAAGCCGACAAGATGCGCCAATGCGCGTCAAAACTTTTTCCGGTCAAGAGTGTGATCGATTGTCTGCTATCAGAATTAGCCAACACTGGCTCAGTTAATACAATGACGACTTTGCACACTTGCATGACTCCACGAGACCCAAAACGGATAGACAGAGTTGTTGAGCTTCTTCGAGAGGCATGGCATCTCATGCCAGACTCTCGACTCACGCAGCTTGTCATGGTTGTTTCAGACAAGCCGCAGGACGCTGCCGCATTATGGCATGTAGAGGACGACGGGATGGAGCAGAAGCTGCGAGCCTTCATTGCCGGACGGAAGCCGTTCGAGAAGACACAGCAAGAAGAGAAGGATTGATGAGCAGACCGTCGGCTAATATGGGGATACGCCACGCCCATCCCGCCTTTCCTGCTCAAGCCAGCACGCTCTTCAGATAATGCCCGGTGAAGCTCGCGGCGCAGTGGATGATTTTTTCCGGCGGACCTTCCGCCACGATTTTGCCGCCGCCAGAGCCGCCCTCCGGACCGAGGTCAATGATCCAGTCCGCCGTTTTGATCACGTCCAGATTGTGCTCGATGATGAGCAGCGTGTTGCCGGTGTTGCGCAGCTTGAACAGCACTTCCAGCAATTTCGCCACGTCATGAAAATGCAGGCCGGTCGTCGGCTCGTCCAGAATGTAGAGCGTCCGGCCAGTCGCCTTGCGGCTCAGTTCCGTGGCCAGCTTCACCCGCTGCGCCTCGCCGCCGCTCAACGTCGTCGCCTGCTGGCCCAGCCGGATGTAACCCAGGCCGACCTCGCCGAGAGTGGCCAGCGGATCGTAGATCTTCGGCACGGCACGGAAAAAATCCACCGCCTCGTCCACCGTCATGTCCAGCACGTCCGCGATGTTTTTGCCTTTGTAGGAAATCTCCAGCGTCTCGCGATTGTAGCGCTTGCCGTTGCAGGCCTCGCAGGTCACATAAACCGCCGGGAGAAAATTCATCTCGATCTTCAGCACGCCGTCGCCTTCGCACTTTTCACAGCGACCGCCCTTCACGTTGAAACTGAACCGGCCCGGTTCATAGCCGCGCACCTTCGCCGCCGGAATTTTGGCGAACAGATCGCGGATCTGATTGAACATGCCGGTGTAGGTCGCCGGGTTGCTGCGCGGCGTCCGGCCAATGGGTGACTGGTCAATCACGATGACCTTGTCGAGATCTTCGAAACCCTTTAGCGCACGATGCTCGCCGGGTCGGTCTTTCGAACCATAAAATTTGCGGAACAGCGCGCGCTGCAGAATATCGCTCACGAATGTGCTTTTGCCTGAACCGCTCACGCCGGTGACACACGTGAACGTGCCGAGCGGAATCCGCACATCGATGTTCTGCAGATTATTTTCCGTCGCGCCAAGAATCTCCAGCCAGCCTCTTTCCTCAGAGGGAACATTCCGTTTTTTCGGAACGGGAATATTCAGCTCGCCGGTGAGGTATTGTCCCGTCAGCGATTTCTTGCTCGCCAAAATATCCGGCAACGTGCCCGCCGCCACCAACTCACCACCATGGACGCCTGCGCCCGGCCCGAGATCCAAGATGTAATCCGCCGCGCGAATCGTGTCCGCGTCGTGCTCCACGACCAGCACGGTGTTGCCCAGATCGCGCAGGCCTTTCAGCGTCGCCAGCAGGCGGTCGTTATCGCGCTGATGCAGGCCGATGCTCGGTTCGTCCAGGACATACAGCACGCCGACGAGCGCCGCGCCGATCTGCGTGGCCAGCCGGATGCGCTGCGCTTCGCCACCAGACAAAGTGCCGCTCTCACGATCGAGCGTGAGATAACCGAGGCCGACGTTCCGCAGGAAGCCGAGCCGCGCACGGATTTCCTTGATGACCTCGGCGGCAATCTTCAGTTCAAACTCCGTCAGCTTGAGCGCGGCAAAAAATTCATCGGCCTTTTCCACGGACAATGAACAAACATCCATGATGGACAGGCCGGGAATCTGGATGCGCTTTGATTTCTTTGAGCCACGTTTCCCCTCACCCCATCCCTCGATTTGACGGGACGCCCCCTCACCCCGTCCCTCTCCCCCGCTGGGGGAGAGGGTGTGCGTCGCACCCAGTGTCACCGCGAGAATTTCCGGCTTCAGCCGTTTGCCAGCACACGCGTCGCAAAATTCCGGGCTCATGTAAGCCTTGAGCCGGTTGCGGATGAATTCGCTTTCGCTGTCGTTGGCAAGGCGTTCGAGGTTCGGCAGCACGCCCTCGAACGGACGCGTGATGCTGCTGACTTTGCCGGCGCGCCAGAATTTGAATTCAATATCATCCTCGCCGGAACCGTGGAGCAGAACCTTTTTAAAATCCTCCGGCAAATCTTTGTAGGGCGTCTCGGTGCTGACATTGAAGTGTGCCGCGATGGAACGCAGCATGGCCTTGTAATAAATGATCAGCCGCTTGCCCGCGCGCCGCCACGGCTGGATGGCGCCGTCGAGCGGCAGCTCGGGATCCGGCACGACGAGCGCCTCGTCAAAAAGCATCTTCTGACCGAGGCCGTGGCAGACCGGACACGCCCCGGCGGGCGCGTTGAAGGAAAAATGCTTCGGGGTCGGCGGATCGTAGCTTTTGCCGGTTGCGGGCGAACACATCTTGTTCGAGTGCAGGGTCTCGATCCAGCCTTCGTAGCCGCCGACGTTAGTCGGCGCATTATTGTTTTTGCGCGGACTAACGTCCGCGGCTACTTCGGCCAACTGATGCAGCGTGAACATCACGCCTTCGCCGAGGCGCAGCGCGGTCTGGACGGAATCGCCGAGGCGGACGCGGATCTTCTCGTCGATCACGAGCCGGTCCACCACGGCTTCGATGTTATGAAATTTCTTTTTATCGAGCTTGATGCGCTTGTTCTCGTCACCGAGTTCGAGCATCTCGCCATCCACGCGCACGCGCACAAAACCCTCGCGGGCCAGACGCTCAAACACGTCGCGGAACTCGCCCTTCTGCCGGCGCACAACCGGCGCGAGCAGCATGACCTTGGTCTTCGGCGGCAGCGCGAGGATTTTGTCCACGATGTCGCTGGTGCTTTGGGTGGAAATCGGCACGCCGGTTTCGGGGCAATGCGCCTGGCCGATGTGCGCGTAAAGCAGGCGCAGGTAATCGAAAATCTCGGTGGTGGTGGCGATGATCGAACGCGGACTGCTGCCGGAGCTTCTTTGCTCAATCGCGATGGCGGGTGACAAGCCCTCGATGAAATCCACGTCCGGCTTCTGCAACTGGTCGAGGAACTGGCGCGCGTAGGCGGAAAGGCTCTCGACGTATTTGCGCTGGCCCTCGGCGTAGATGGTGTCGAAGGCAAGCGACGATTTGCCGCTGCCGCTCAAGCCGGTGACGACGACCAGCTTGTCGCGCGGGATCGAGAGCGTGAGGTTCTTGAGATTATGCTCCCGCGCGCCGCCGATCTTGATGAATTCTTTGCTCATAACTGCGAATTTCCCCTGCTACGGAAAGATGGAAACTACGCCAAACGGCGCGGAAAGCAAAGCCGGAGTTGCGTGAGGCGCTATTCTGGGCTAATGCTAATCCGAGATTTTTCCGCGAGAATTAATTCGGGATCGTATGAAGAAAAAATGGAACGGGATCTTTCAGAAGGCAACACCCCTATAAAATGCGCCGTTCTGCGGTGGATTGATGTCAGTGAATCGAACGAAGCCGTCCGATCCTGCGGTGAAAATGATCAGGTCATTCCATGGCACGAACAAATTCGTCGCACGTTGCAGATGGTAGGTGGTGTAGGGAAAACCGCTCAATTGCACTTTCCAGCCGTTGCCAACGCGTGTGAGCGGCAGCATTTGCAAAGTCAGATCCAAACGGAAAACCGAGCCACCACCAGCACCGCCCCCAAACTCGTTGACTCCATAAATAGTTCCGTCGGTCGTTTGGATCAGCCTTGCGCCGACAAATCCGGGCGCACCATCCACATAAAATTGAGCGCCCAGCGAAACCAGCCCGGTCAGATTGCCATTGGTGGAAACCCGGTAAATCATCCCGGCACCGTTTCCGCCCGAATAAGTGACGCCGTAAAACATTCCGTCGTTCGCTTTCAAGAGGCGTGTATTCGGCTCGGCTCCGTTGGTGCTGCCGAAGAAAGCCAAGGTGGTAAACACTCCGTTGGTGGTCACGCGAAACACGGTTCCATTCAAACCAGCAAATCCACCACCGTGATCGGTAGTGCCATAAAAAGAACCGTCATCGCCCAGGACCAATCCTGCCCTGGAGGAAAATCCGTTGGTGCCCGCAAAATAAACCAGCGTCGTCAGCACGCCGTTGGTAGTCACGCGAAACACGGTTCCGAAATTGTTGGTGCCTCCCTGCGAGGTCGTCCCGTAGAATGCACCGTCATGGCCCAATACCAGACCCGACCGAGGAGACGAACCGTTGGTGCCAGCGAAAACGACCAGATTTGTCCATACTCCATTCGTCGTCACCCGGAAGATGGTCCCATAGCCTCCGTCGGCCACTGATGCTGAAGTTGTGCCGTAGAATGCCCCATCAGTCCCTTCAATCACGCCCGCCCACGGCCTCACCCCTTTTTTAATGCCACCAAATGAAATCAAGGATGTCAGATTTCCGTCGGTGGTCACCCGGAAGACGGTTCCATCGTCACTCGCTCCGCCGAAAAACGTGGTGCCATAAAATGCGCCGTCAGTTCCTTGAACCAACTCACCTTGAGGAGTTGATCCGTTGGTTTTTTGGAACGAGGCCAGCGTGGTTAACGCTCCGTTCGTGGTCAAACGGAATACGCTCCCATAACCGTTGCTGCCGCCCACCGTGGTTCCATAAAACGCACCGTCGTCGCCACAGATCAAACCCGACCTTGGATTCCGTCCTCCGGGAACGGAGAAAGCCACCACCGTCGAGAGTTCACCGTTCGTCGTGACGCGATACAGCGTTCCCGAGCCTCCCAATCCACCGGTGGACGTGAGTCCATAAAACGCGCCGTCGTTGCCCCGCATCAAACCATCGCGCGGACTGCCGCCGTTCGCCTGATCGAAAGATGCAAGAATGGACAAGGCACCATTGGTCGTAATCCGGCAGACCGCTCCGAGGCCGCCGTTGCCGCCATTGTAAGTGACGCCGTAAAATGCACCGTCGCCGCCCTCGACCAGACCGGCCAACCCCGGTGAACCGCTCGCACTATCAAAAGAAACCAACGTCGTGAGCACGCCGTCGGTGGTAAGGCGAAAGGCGGTTCCGTTGCTACTGATGCCGCCGCCGCTGGTGGTGCCATAGAAAGCCCCGTCGCTGCCCAAGACCACACCGCCAAATGGATCCGCCCCGTTGGTGCCGTCAAACGCCGCCACAATCGTCAACAGCCCGTTGGTCGTAACCCGAAACACCTCGCCAAAACTATTCGAGCCACCGCGCGCCGTTCCATAAAATGCACCATCCATGCCGGCCACCAATGCGCCCATCGGCCAAATACCATTGTCGTAATCAAAAGTTGCGAGCAAGGCAATGGCTCCATTGGTCGCAACCCGGAAAACGGTTCCGCTGTTGTTAGTGCCGCCTTCGTTGGCCGTTCCGTAGAAAGCCCCGTCGCTGCCGCGCACCAAGCCCGCCCGAGGCCGCGCGCCGTTCGTATTGTCGAATGAATCCAGCAACGTTATGCCATTGGCCGTGACACGAAATACAGTACCATAGTTGCCACTGCCGCCATAGGCAGTCGTTCCATAGAATGCACCGTCATCACCTTGCACCAGTCCGGCATCCGCAGGACTCCATCCATTGGTAACCGCAAACGAACCGAGCGTGGTCAATTCTCCATTCGTGGTGGCGCGAAATACAAAACCGCGTCCGCCGCTCACGGAGGTTCCGTAGAACGCGCCGTCGCTGCCCTGCACCAGCGTTCCGGAAGGCGAAGGTGCACTTTCAAAGCTATAAATTTCCTTAATGCCAACGGCTGGAAGACTACAGACAAATCCAAGCCACAACGAAACAGCGACACATTTCCAACTTCTACTTCCAGCCGATTTTACCTTGATCCACCCAGCGCGATCCTGCATGTGGTTGAACAAAACAGTCAAGGTGAACAACACAGATTTGATGGTTTTCATAGAAGTTCCTTCAGTATGATTTTCTGATTTGCCAACAGCATCTGCCTTCCACCAGCCCCGCGCCAGAGCGTGAAATTACGCGAGGATTTTCCCCTGCGGGTTTTCCCGCAGGGCGGCAAAGAGAAAACCCGCCTGGCAGCGGTTGGCGGTTCCGAGTTTGTGATGGATGGCGCGCCAATGACTTTCCAACGTGCGGGGCGAAACCCCGAGGGTGGCGGCAATCATTTTATCAGAAACACCATCGCACGCGGACTGCAGGATTTCCTGCTGGCGCCTTGACAAGACCGGAGAATCAGTTCCCAAATTCATGGTTTCGATACCCCAAATCTTTTTAAAATGGCTACGGCAGCAGGATCAGTTCGTAGAATTTCATGAGCATGGGCGCGTTCGTGTCCAGGAAGGTGAACGTGCCGGTGGCCGAGGTGTTGGTTCCCGGGAACAGCGTCCAAGTGACGGGCGGGAGGAAGTTGGTCGTCCATTGGACTTTGAACTGGTTGGTGGTGGGCGCGAACCAGGTCAGCAGGAAATTGCCGTTCGTGGAAATGATGCTGCTGATCTGAACCGCGTTCGTAGCGGGTGGCGTCACCGACGAAGTCACTCCGACCAATACGATCTGATAAAAGCGCAAACCGGTAAATGGATGCTCCACACCATTGTCAACGAAGGTGAACCAGCCGTTCGTCGCCGTCATCGGTCCGGTGCAAGTGACCAGGTTGCTGAAATTCTGCCAGATCAACGGAGACAGGCTGTCCGAACATTGCACCCGGAAAATGTCATTGGTCGGGGCCCACCACGTCAGCACGAAGTTGCCGGCGGTATAGGTGACGTTGCTGATGTCAGGCACCGGATTCACGATCACGGAGAAGGCATTGGTCGCGCTCAAGTTCGGCGTGCCATTGTCCGTCACAATGGTCGTGAGGCGGTTGCTGGTGCCGGATTGCGCGACCGTCGGCGTCCAGGTGATCACGCCGGTATTGGTATTGATGGTCGGAACATTCGTGCCGGCCATGGTGCTGGTCAACGTATAGGTCAGCGTCTGCGGTGGCGACTGCGCATCGGTCGCCGTGTTCGTCACGGTGAGCGGGTTCAAGGGATTGATTGTCCGGGTCGCCTGCGGCGGCGGCACCGGCGCAGTATTGGTCGCCGGCGGCCCGACCGACACTGTCAGGCCGGTCAGGATCAACCGGTAGAACCGCACCGGGCCAAACGGAACCGGCGTTCCGGTGTCCAGACAACTGAACCAGCCGTTGGTCGGCGTCACCGGCCCGGCGTAGGTGATGTTGGTCTCGATCGTCTGCCAGACCGGCGACGCGAGATTGGTGGCCACCTGCACGGCAAAGATGTCGTTGGTCGGCGCCAGCCAAGTCAGCAAGAAATTGCCATTGGTGTAGAGGACGTGGCTGATGTCCGGCACCGGATTCACGATCACAGAGAAGGAATTGGCGGCGCTCAAGTTCGGTGTGCCGTTGTCGGTCACCACGGTCGTGAACGTATTGCTGGTGCCGGCTTGCGCGACGGTTGGGGTCCAGGTGATGACGCCGGTATTGGTGTCGATGGTCGGAACATTCGCGCCAATCACGCTGCTGGTCAGCGTGTAGGTCAGCGTCTGGGGCGGCGACTGCGCGTCGGTGGCCGTGTTGGTCACGATGAGCGGGTTCAAGGGATTGATTGTCTGCGTCGCCTGCGGCGGCAGCACCGGCGGCGTATTGCTAAGCACCGCACTTCCCAACAAGATCAATTGATAGAAACGCAGCCCGGTAAACGGATACTGCGAGCCATCGTCGAAGAAGTTAAACTGCGTATTCGTCGGGCTGGTGAACGCATTGGCGTTATAACTGATGATGTTGGTGAACGTGATCCAGTTCATGGGCGTGAGCGAGTCCGAGAATTGCACCTGGAACAGATCATTGCTCGGGGCAAACCAGGTGAGCAGGAAGCCGCCGTTCGTGTAAATGATGCCGGTGATGGGAATGGTGTTGGTCTGCGGCGGCGTGGTGGTGGA
>Ga0247670_1000002_pt1 | contig 77456 bp, 65 predicted proteins | sample CNK11_metaG_FD_183042 | JGI IMG/M metagenome (GOLD analysis project Ga0247670, IMG submission 183042) | Soil microbial communities from Purdue University Martell Research Forest, Indiana, United States - CNK11 | ecosystem: Environmental > Terrestrial > Soil > Temperate forest > Bulk soil...
TGCCACCCGCACCATACGTCACGGAACAGAAATCCGGCCTGCCCGGCATCAACGCGGGGATGGTTTTTTCAAAGAGGCTGCGGTCGCCCTCCTCGGTTTTGGGCGGGAAAAATTCAAAAGAGATGACCGGCCGGCCGGCGGTCATTTTTTCAGCATAAATCTCGCGGATGAATCGCATAGGCTTGAATCCAAATAATGGCGACAGATTACGGGAAAGTTCGTTTTTTGCAAATTAAAAATCAACGTATCATGATGTGATGATATGATTAAAATAAACCCAAGCAATTTTGAAAACAAAAAGGCCCCTTCCGGTATTGCCGGAAGGGGCCAAAGGTTCTAAGTCAGATTAGAACGTGTAGATAGCCTGAGCGCCGATCAACCAAGCTTCGCTTTCCGTGCCAACTCCCGTGCTGCTCGTGCTGGCATAACCGTTGCCATGTTCCACATGGTCCCAACGGATTTCCACGCGGGTCAACACATTCGCCCAGAGGTTGTATTGGAGCGTGGCGGTGATTTCGTCAGCCGCATTGTTGCTGTTGCCGGTGGCGAGACCGGCGGCGGTCGTATTGTTATACGCACCACCGTTGAGAACTGAATCGCCCTGCAGATGTTCACCGCGCAAATTGAGGCTCAATTTGTCGTTGAATGCATAAGTGCTGTAGCCGGCCACGTTCCACGTGTTGCCGCCGCTGGTGCCTGGACCGTTGGCATCGGCACGAACATTCAAGTAGTCAAACGATCCGCCGAACTTCAACTTGGCAATCGGGGTCGGCACTGTGACACCAGCATAATAGCTGGTCGCACCGGCAGAACCGCTGGTGTTGATCGTGCCCACTGAGAGGGTGCCGCCTTTGAGCCAGCCCCAGCTTTCGGGAGCCGTCAGGGTCGGTCCCCACATCAAGGTCGGGGTGCTCAAGGCGCTATTGTTGCCATTCTTCGGAATGCCGTTGATCGCGGCAGAGTAGGCGCCGGCTCCATAGGATTGGTCCGCCACGCCCACTTGCGCGGTCAACCAGTCGGTGGCGTGGTAAACAGCCAAAACGCCCGTGTGGGTCGTCGGCTCGATGTTGAATCCGTATGAACGGCTGAAGTTCGGGTTGTTGCCCGAGGTCAGGCCTTCATAGCCGATGATGGTGTCAAACACGCCAATTTTCCAGTCAATGCCATTGCCCACGGGTGTGCGCAATGCAATGTAGGCTTGACGGATGGCTGCGTTGCCACCGCTGGTGCTGGTGCCCAAAGATGCAGCATCCGGTCCCAGCCAGAGGTCAACGTGATAGCCGGAAGCCCACGGAGCTTCGTCGAGCGGCTTGTCGAGCGAGATCTGAACCACATTCAGGCTGATCTGGTTTGCCTTGTTCCCGAAGTTGTAGTTCGGGGTGTTGTTGCCGCCGCCGCCGGGGTTGAATTGTGCCGAGGCGTCCACATAACCGCTGATGGTCGTGTTGGAGAGCGCCGTCTGCACCATGTTTGTTTCGTCTGCACGCGCCGCCGAGGTCAAACTGACCACGCCGACTGCCGCCAGACCCAATGTCCATTTATTAAACTTCATCTGGTTCCTCCGATGTTGTTTGTTAATTGTTTCCTGTTTTACCTGCCTGTAGAGACAAAACCGGTTTGTCCCAAGCACCAACGCGGTGCAATTGAATTTGAACCTATTGAAAATCCCAAGGTTTGACAATAAAAAATTTCACCCTCCAGGCTTTGTCTGCGGTTTTAAGGCGGAAATCCGCGATTTTTAGCCTTTTTCCATGATTTTAGGCGGCGATTGCTTGAAAGTAGGACACTCTTTTCCGGGACAAAACAGACCCGCTGTTCAAATCCCTGCTTAACCATGGCATTCTCAAACTGGAACAGTTGGTGCTATGCAGGTGGCGAAAGCTGAATTGCAGGCTTGCAATTGAACCAGGTAATTTTTATCACGGATACAGCGGTTTTTTTAAGTCTATGCCATCATTTGCCTATACTGCCAGAGAAACCTCCACGGGCCGCGAAATCCGCAGCTCGGTTGAGGCGATCAACGAACAGACCGCCATCGCCGCATTGCTTAACCGCAATCTGCTCGTCGTTTCCATCCAGGAAAAGATTGCCAAGAAGGGCAAAATGCAGGGCGGCAAGGTCGCCTTGGCCGATCTGGTGGTGTTTACCCGCCAGCTCGCCACGATGATTGACGCCGGCATCGCCATCGTGCAGGCGCTCCAGGCGCTCGCCGAACAAACACCCAACAAGGTCATGCGCGACGTGATTCGTGATGTGTGTTCCCGTGTGGAGAGCGGCGAAAGCTTTTCCGAAGCGCTGCAAAAACACCCCAAGACCTTCAACCGGTTGTATTATTCCATGATTTCCGCCGGTGAAAAAGGCGGGTTGCTTGCCGAAATCATGGCGCGTCTGGCCACTTACCTGGAAAATACCGAGCGCCTCCGCAAGAAAGTGAAGACCGCCTTGATGTATCCGACCGCTGTGACCGTCGTCGCCATCAGCATCACGATTTTCCTGCTGGTGAAGGTCATCCCCACCTTCAAGGACGTTTACAGCGGCTTTGGCGCGGCGCTGCCGGGCCCGACCCAGTTCCTGATGAACATCAGCGACGCCGTCCAGCACTACTTTGTATACATGATCATTGCCATGGTCGGATCGGTTTGGGGCTGGCTTTATTTCATCAAGACCCCAACCGGCCGGGAATTCTGGGACGCCCGCCGCATCAAGCTCCCGATTTTCGGGGTCATCGCGCACAAGATTTGTCTGGCCCGGTTCACCCGCACGCTCGCCTCGCTCGTCCGCAGCGGTGTCCCGATCCTGGAAGTCCTGCAAATTGTTTCCCAGACCGTGGGCAACGTCATCATGGAAAAAGCCATCAAGGTCGCCTCCACGGACATCGAGCGCGGCGAAGGCATTTCTGCCGCCCTCGGCAAAAACCCCATTTTCCCCAGCATGATCATCCGCATGTTGAGCGCCGGCGAACAAACCGGCAACATTGACAACATGCTCGAGCGCGTGTCCGACTTCCTGGACGAAGAAATTGACACCACGCTCTCCGGCCTCATGTCATTGATTGAACCGTTGCTGATCGTTTTCCTGGGCGTCGTCATCGGCGGCATGGTCATCTGCATGTTCCTGCCGATTTTCAACCTCGCCAACATCGTCAACGGCGGGCACTAAGCCATTTGCACCTGACAAAAAAACCGCCGGACGAACTCGGATTCGTCCGGCGGTTTTGCTTTCCCCGATTCGATATTCTATGCCTGAACCGGTGTGCCCGGTTGCGGCTGGATGATCTTGATTTTCGGGTGGCGCGAGCGGATCTGGTCCTCGAACCAGGCGCGCGAATCATCGTCGCCGTGTCCGAGCAGAATCGTGCGCGGCGAAACCTGCCCCACAAAATCCAGCAAATCCTCGCGGTTGGCGTGCGCCGTCAGGTCAAAATCCTGGATCTCGCATTTGCGCGTGATCTGTCCGGCACTCGGGCTAAATACGAAAGTCTCGCCCTGTTTCGCCGCTTTTAAACGCCCGCCCGGCGTGCTGGGATCGGCGTAACCCACAAAGAAAATCGCGTGCTTTTCATCCCCGGCCATCCGCATGGCGAGATTATGCGCCGCCGTGTTCTCGCTCATCATGCCGGCCGTGATGACGAAAATTTTCCCACCCGTCAGCTTCATGTTCTCCGACTGGCCTTTTTCCAGAACCTGAAGATTCAACGCCTGATTTAAGTTCAGATTGGAGTGCAGGCGGTGCGCGCGGTGCGCCTCCAAGTCATAAATCTCCGTGAACACGCGCCCCAACCCGCCGATGTAAATCGGCTGCGGCTTCAATTTCCCCTCGCGCATCAACAACGCCAGCAATGCCAGAATCTCCTGTGTCCGGCCCAGGGCGAATGCCGGAATCAGCACGCTGCCCTTGCGTTTGAGCGCATTGTGGATCGCCGCCACGAGCCGTTCGATTTCTCCTTCGCGCGTGAACCCCGGTGGCACGGCGCGGTTGCCGCGCGTTGTTTCCATGATCAACACGTCCGCCTTCACGTCCTCAAACCGCGCCGCGCGCAAGATCGTCTGGTCGTGAAAACACACGTCGCCCGTGAAAAACAAGGTCTCCTTCTTGCCGCGCACCATCACGCCCGCCGAGCCGAGCGTGTGTCCCGCGTCAAAAAATTCCAGCGTCGGCGAGGTGAGCCCCGCGCGCAGCTTGTTGAACGACGCCCACTCCACTTCGCGGTTGTATTTGAACGCCTGAAACCGCGAGGCGATGTCGTCCACCTCGTCGTGCGTGTAGAGCGGGTATTCGCGGATGCCCAGTTCATCCCGCTGGCGTGTCATCACGTTCACCGAATTGTGCAGCACGCGCTCGATGATGAAATAGCTCAGCTCGCTCATCAGCACGTGCGCCTTGGGAAAATGCCGCAAGGCCACCGGCAGCGAGCCGACATGATCGTGGTGGCAATGCGAGATCACGATCGCATCCACGTCGTTGTTTCCCGCCCGGGCGAACAACGGCAGACCCTCGCGGCCTTCGCGTTTCGGGTGCATCCCCGAGTCGAGCAACAGGCGGTGTTCGTCAAGCTCCACCAGCCACGAACTCGCGCCAATGTCCGTGTCCGGGTTCAAATTTGTGATATTCACCGAATGATTGAACCACAGATGGACGCGGAGGGACACAGAATTCAAAAGGAAGAAACATCGAACATTGAACATTCAACGCCGAACATCCATTGCGCGTTCGTCCAACATTCTTTGGAGGTTGAATGTTCGATGTTGAATGTTGAATGTTCCCCCAAAATCATTTCGCCGGATACCGCCAGACCCAATCGCCTTTGCGGTTGTCTGCGCTTTGACCGTTTGAAGTTAGACCAACCACTCCGTCGTCGTCCGTTTCGTTCCAGCCGACGGAGTAGAGAATGTATTGTCCGTCGCCCGTGCGGCGATAATGCAGCGACTCGCCGTTGATGATATCGTGCGGAATTTTTTCCAGAAACCGTGCTGCGAGTGCTTCGAGCGATTCAGGAAATCCCCCGTGCGCCAGCCGGTAACGTTCCAGCGCAATCGCCACGCGCGCCAAGTCCGCTGCATTTTGCGCATAAGCGGTTTTTTGTGCGAAATTGCCAAGCCCGGGCAGCAACAAGCGCGCGAAGAAATTAAAAAGTGTCGGGCGCAGCGATGATGCCAGGGCGGTTCCGGCATGTTCCACTATTTTCGGCGAGACGATTCGGTTTGTTGCATCCACGAGCGGCAGATTCCATTGCTGTTCCATTTGCGCAATGGTGATTTCATTTTGATAAAACCAGCCCTTGGGCGCCAAATAAAATGCCGTTGTTTCCAAAAAGTTCTCCATCGTGTTTGGCTGATTATTATTGTTGATCATGTCAACCAATAGCCAATAGCGGCTTCGCTTCTGTTCGATCCAGTCAACAATTTTTCCGTGGTAGGCCCGTTCGCTGCGGACGGAATGTGCGTAATCCGCCGGAAAATCCAGCTTCGATAATTCCAGGTTTAGTTCGGCAAGTTGAGCATCCGACCATTTATGTTCCGCCAGACCTTCCCAAATCGGTTGCAGTGTGATTTGCAAAATGGCCATCCGGACGAGATGAGTGATGATGAATGGTTCCGTGCGGATGGAATCCGCCAGCCGCAACGATAATTTTATGTCATCGAATGATTTTTCCGTCTGGCCGTTTTGCAGTTCGGCCAGCGCGCGCAATTGCAAGGCCAGGCTGCATTGCTTCAAAACGGCCAGGTGCGGAAGCAAAATTGCGGCCGGATCATCCTTGTCATATTCAAGTGGAAACCGCGAATAAGGCAGTTTGCTCGCTTCACGCAATTCTTCAATCACCGGATCGTATTTGCTCAACGCCAGCATCACGTCGGCAGCGGGCGATTGTGGCTGCGGCGCAACGGGAAATTCGTTCGTCGGTGCCGCCAGTGCGCGATAATAGTTTTGCCAAACTTTCAAGTCACTTGTTTTTGTTGTCTGCCAATCGCCAATGCTATTTGTCGTCGAATGCGTCATCGCCCAATCATCATTCCGCGCAATGTCCATCTTCAGCCGGTTGACAAAATTCGTATCGCGCTTGTCCGGTGAAATCATTCTCCCATCGCGCGTCAACATTTGACCATAGCTGGTGAAAATAATGGGTGTCAGCGCGAAATTTTGATCAGCAGGCACAGGCGGCGGAACAAAGTCGGCGAAATCAAATTTTTCGCCTCGGGCCTCCCATTCGTGTTTGTATCTTTCCCAATCATGTCTGCCGCGCCAGTTTTCCTCGGCGTAAAACAGCGCAATTAAAGTGGCGGCGCATGCGCAGCCAAAAAGAAACCGTTTGAAATTGCGCCAGGAAAAAATCCAGCGGAAAAATTTGACAGCAAGCAGCACCAGTAGCGTGACGAAAAGGGAAAATAACAGCGCGTAAGCCGGAAGCCCCAAATAATTTTTTAGCGAAGCCGGGACATCGCCGCCGGCATAAATCACGGCAAAAACAAGCGAGAATGGGATAAGCAGCAGCCAAAGTTCGTTCGAGCCTTTCAATGATTTTTTCCAGATGCTTTTCGGTCTTTCATCCATAAATTTACGTCATTAAAATTTCCACGCGTTCGCTGCGCGGTTTCGGCAGAAAGATTTTCTGCCGGTCGGCGTCCAGCGGCTCGCGCAGGCCGACGAGTTCGGCAAACAAAAGCTGCTGCTTTTTCAATTCCACAATCACTTCCGGCGACGGTGGCGCGGATTTTTCTGCCACGCGCGGCGACGTGTCCCGCATGGAAAAATTCACAGCTGAAATAAAAATCCAGATTGCCGCCAGTCCCGCCCAGGCCGTGGGATGAGGCCAGAAGATAGTTGAGAGTTGAGAGTTGAGAGTTGAGAGAAAAGACTGATGCCCGATGCGTGATGCGTGACGAGCCTCCTGCGCGGCACGGGCGGCGGATAAAATTTTCCCGCGCCATTCGCCGGGAATTTCCCGCAACGGCTGGCGCGAAAGCTTTTGTTCAAGTTCGTCTGGCTTCATGGGAATGATTCAACCGCAAAGCACACAAAGCGCGCAAAGAAACGACGACAAACACATTTTGTTTCCAGTCTTTGTGTTCTCTGCGTTCTCTGCGGTTAATTCGTTTGTCGGTTTCATTTGATTTCTTCGTAAAGTGGACGCAGCCGGCCGCGCAATTTGTCTAACCCGTAGCGATACCGGCTGGCGACGGTGTTTGGCGAAATTTCCAGGGCGGCGGCAATCTCCTCAAACGTCAGGTCGGCCCACAATTTCAAATGGATGACGGCCCGCTGTTCCTCCGGCAATTCGCCCAGCGCCCATGCCAGTTCTTCTCGGAAAAGTTTTTCGTCGGGATCGCGGGTCGGCGCGAAGGGGGAGATGGATTCCGCCGCGAAATTTTCCTTGGTCCGGTCCCGCGTGCCGCGGCGGCGCATCAGGTCGATCGCCGCGTTGTGCGCGAGCCGGATGAGAAAGGCGCGTTCCTCGCGGACGCCGTCGAGCAGTTTCGGTCCGCGCGCGAGTTTGACGAAGATTTCCTGGAGCAGATCACGCGTGTCGGCCTCGTCGCGGGTGAAGTTCAGGAGAAAGGCATAAAGCGGCTGCGCGTGCTCGTCGTAGAGCCGTTCGATGTCGTTTCCGCCGGGCATTTTCATAATGACGCGCCCGGCGGACGAATTTGTCTAGTTTTTAGTGGCGCGGGCGTCTCGCCCGGGTGTTGAAAGAGTAGAGCCAGGATTTGCGCCAAACAGAAACTCACGGGCGGGACGCCCATGCCACTACTGACGCTCCAATTCAACTGTCCATTTGCGACACAACCAAAGCGGAATACATCCAAACACGCCGAAGGAACAATCAATCAGCCGCCACCAGAACGGAATTCCGCGCAGCCCGCCAAACACGAGCGCATAGGGAATCACCAGCACACAGGCGATCAACCCAAAGTCAAACAACCAGCGGTTGCGGACGGGGTCGCGCAAGGCGCCAACGAACACAAGCGCGATGACGAAATGCCCGAATGCCAGCCAGTCCGTGCCGTAGAAGAGAATCGGATTTTTGTCGTGGGTCTCTTGCAGGGTCGCCTGCACCTTTATCAGCCAGGTCGCCCAATTGGGAGCGTTCGCGGAAGCGGGTGACTCGACCAGTTGACGCGCGCCAGTCAGGTCGACCAGCCAGCCCAGTTCCGAAACGAGTGGAATCGCCGTCGCACCGCTCAAAACCAGGCCGACGATGAACAACCACGTCAGCATCTTGATGCGACGGCGAAGAAATTGTTCGCGATTCACAAAGATTTTCTTTCGAACTCAATCGCGCGAATCCGTTTTGGTGTCGCCGGGTCGCGACTTCAGGCAGTCGCCCCAGTGGCCGATGAAAAACTTTTTCTCGGTTGGAAAAAAGGTGTCGGCCTTGCCGATGATGGGACGCAAGGCCGTGGTCATTTGCAGGGCGACGAGCAGAAAGATCACGATCCAGACATTGATGCCCGCCTGGGATCTGGCGTTGGCGTGGGCAAACCCCGCCTTCATGAATCGCACGCCAAACAGGGTGGCCACGAACCAGAAGATCAGATGCAGCGAGCCCATCCAGGCGAGTGATTCCGTGGACTGTGAAAAAATCCACACGACCGGCGCGAAACCGATGAGCAAAATCGTCATCAGCATCAGCAGTCCCGCGAGCAGGCCGCCCACTTCCATGAGCCGCGCCTGGGAACCGCTCAAACACGTGAAGATGTAAAGGCTGGGCAGGCAGATGGCCGCCGAAATCATCAGGCCCGCCGCGATTTTCACGGGCGCGGCCCAAAGTTGGGTGCCAAGGGAAAACGTGCCGGCCACCATGCCGTAAATCAGGCTGCACAGCAGCGCGGTGAACAACATCCCGGCGATCAGTTTCCCCGCGCCCGGCTGCCGCAGTTGAAACAGCAGGCGACGCGGCTGGCGCAGCAACGCCTCGATGGCGGCGAATGCGTGCGGGATGGCCACGCGTTCGGCGGGGTCGTCACCCAGCGGTCGCGGCTCGCTGAGGCCGGCGGCCGGCGGGATTTGTGGCGGGATTCTCGGTGGAACGGGTGTGTTTTCATTCATAGTTCAGTGGTGTTGATGGTTCAGTTGAATTGTAGAATTTGCCGGAGTGCATGGAGAACGGCCTCAAAGAAGTTGCCGTGAAATGCCGCCTTGCGGACGAATTCCACCGGCAACGTCGGCGAGCCGATGAACGGACGCAGAATCCACGAAAGCTGGCTGCCAAGAAACAGATTCCCGCTCAGCCAAGCCAGTAGCACACGAAACGCGACGGCGCGGCTGCCGCCCAGCCGCGCGAGCAATTGGAACAGTCTTAAATTCCCAATCACTCCAGCCAGTGCGATTGCCGAAACGTGTGCCAACAGAATAAAATTGTAAGTTGAGCCGGATAGATTTTTTGCCGTCATATCCGGCGCATTCCAGACAAGGAACGCAATCAGCGGACTGAACGCGCCGAGAATCGCTGCCGCGATGGTGAAGCTCATCACGATCGCCGAGAAGGACTGGCGGAAGGGAATGTTCAAGCCGAGCAACGGCGCGAGCATACCGTTGATGAGCGCATTGCCCAGCGTCGTGAGCAGGATGATGAGCGGAAATTTGATCGCGACATAAAGCGCCTGCTGCGGATCGCGCCACCAGCCCATCGCCGCGCCGTAACAGCCCGCGCTCAGGACAATGACCGCGACGTGCAGCGCGAATCGTCGCGCATTCCAACACTCGCTCCACGCGGAAATGGTTTCCGATTCACCGCGCAGCAGCGTGGCGATTTCTGACGGGTGCATTTTTAATTTTGCGGGTCTCGCGCGCATCTGAATTCTTTGACCAACGCATGGGATTCAGGTTTTGTCCGTGTTTGCATCAAAAAATGCCAGCTTATTCGCAGCACCGGCGCGGACATCAGTGCCAAAGCCACACAGAACACCGGCCAATTAAATTGTTCGGGTAGCATGTTGCGTATCGCATCCAGCCCGTGATGTGAAGCGGCGATGGTGTCCGCCATGAAGACATAAAGCGCCAGCGCCACGCCTGAGAAATTTAGCATCCACACGCGCCAGTTGGACAACGCCGGGGTGTCTGTTCGTTCAAACTGGCTGGCGAACGTGCCCCACAAGATCATCAGCAGTGAAATCAGAACGGGCGAGAGCACCGGCCCCCACCACGGCATCGGCAGCAGAAACAGAATGTCCCAATCCAGCAGCGAGTGCGGCCAGCCGCAGATCATTTTCAGGAAGACGTAGTAAAAAATATCCCAGACGCCGAATGCCACCAGGGCATAACCGAAGCGTGCCCGCCAGGTCCGGCCCGCCAGCGCGCCGACCGCGAACAGCATGACCAGCGTGGCGAATTCGCGCGGCAGTTCGACGGCCCCGAATCCGCCGATGATCGGCAGCGGATTGGGTTGATACGGCTCGATGCGGTCGATCATCGAGCGCAGATAAAAGACCACCGCGGATTCGACCCACGCCATGGCGATGGCGTAGATCACAACCAGCCACCAGCGGTCCCAATCCGATTTGCGGGCGTCCGTTTTCATTTCGCAAGTTGAAGCGGGGTGATGATTGGTTTTGCCCATGACGCGGGAATAATCCCAGGCGCCGGAGATTTTCGCAGCAGGCGGATGAAGCGCGTCATTTGCCTCGTGATTTCCGAATAGAATTCGCCGCGCGTTCCACCAATCGCTTTCAAGCACGGCGCGTGGCTGATCCACAGCACCGTTCCCGCCGCGTAACCGCAGGCGAGAAACTGGAGCCGCCAACACCATCCGCGCCAGCTGGGTTTGGGACAGCCTGCCTCCGCCAGCCGGTCGCGTTGGAACGCCACATGGCCGGCCTCATCGCGCAAGATCAGTTCGCACATCGCCGCGAGCGGACCGTCGGGCGAATGCCGTCGCAGCATCCGATAGTAGCCCGTGCTGACGAGTTCCGTGAGAGTGAGCACTTGCAACTCAAACCGCACGCCCAGCACGCGCCGGCAAAGACAAAACGCCGTGAAACTCCAATGCGACGTGATGATGCGCCCGCCGAATCTCCGCACCGCGCAGCCAAGTAGTCTTGAGTGTTCCGCCTCCTCGGCAAACCACAGGTCCACAATCCGCCGAATCTCAGCGGTGCGGCTGCAGAAATTTTCGCGATTGAATGCAATGAGCGACGCCGGTCCGCCGCCATCGCCGAGCCGGAATTGTTCCACCGACCGCAATACCGGGATGAGCACGGCCGGAGGAATTTTAAGCGGTGCTGACCAGTCCGGTTCCGGGCGGTTCTGTTTGTTAAGCGTGAAATGTTCAATCCATTTGGCGTAGTTCATAGTTCTCCTTGGTGTTCGAAGTTTCGTTTGGAATGAAAACAAATTGGCGAAGCTTGTGTTCAATTGCGTCAATCACCGCATCCGGCGTGGAAGTTCCGGCGGTAATTCCCACGCTATCGTCTGCGCAAAACCATTCTTCGCGCAAATCACCCGCCGTCTGGACGTGATGCACGCGTGGACAAAATCGCGAACAGGTTTTCACCAGCTCATGCGTGTTGTTGCTGTGCGCGCCGCCAATGACGATGACCACGCTGCATTTCTGCGCGAGCTCGACGGCCGCGCTCTGGCGTTGTTTCGTCGGCCGACAGACGGTGTCAATAAAGCGCACTTCGGATTTTGGAAAATGTTCGCGGATCAGCCGGACGAGCCGCCGCACTTTGTCGATCGGCTGGGTGGTTTGCGCAATGACGCCGAAGTGTGAACGCTCCCGCAGATTGACAACGTCATTTTCGTCCAGCACGACATCGAACTCGGCCAGATCCTCCGTCATCCCGCGAACCTCCACGTGATCACGTTTGCCGATCACGACTGGATAAAAGCCTTCAGTCACCAGCTTCGTCAGACTGCGATGCGCGACGTGAACCAGCGGACAGGTCGCCTCCAACACATTCAAACCACGCCGGCGCGTCTCCCGCATCGCCCGTTCCGACGCTCCGTGCGCTGTGATCATCACGGTTTGCGTCTGCACCGTCGCCGATTTCTGCTCAAAATTGATCCCTTTGATGCGCAATTCGGCCAGCACGGTTTCGTTGTGGACGAGATCGCCCAGAACGGTCAGCGGCTCGCGTGCGGCGGTTTCAACTGCCAGGGTAATCGCGTCCCTGACCCCAAAACACATTCCCAAATGTTCAGCCCGGATGATTTTCATATTAACTTTGTGTCACAAAGTAAAAGACCCAGCAGGTCCGGATTCGTTCAAAAGATTTTTTATTTGGGTTTGTTTTGCCGGACGATCTGTTCCAGCAGATTGATGTATTCCGCGAAGGCCTTGCGCCCCGCCGCTGTCAGCGAGCAGGTCGTGAGCGGGCGGTTGTTCTGATACGACTTGGCCACGGACACATAGCCTTCCTGCTGCAGGGCTTTGATATGCGTCGTCAAGTTGCCGTCGGTCATGCTGAGGGCGTCGCGCAGTTCGGTGAACGTGAGTTCCGGCGAGGCCGCGAGCATGGACATGATGGCCAGCCGGCCCTTTTCATGGATCAACCGATCCAGCTGCAAGAACGGTTCCGGGTTCACGCGACAGGGGTTTTCTTTTCGGTGAAGTAGAGGTATATGCCGTAAGCAAGGTGTAAGCCGCCAAAGATGGCTGCCATGAGCAGATGCGGTGAACAAGGCAAGCTCGCCAAATCGTTTTTGGCGACTAGGCCGGCAAGCAAACCAAAGCCAGCCAAGATGAAAATCCAACCGAACCACCTGATGCCACGCGGCATGAAAAAACCGGCAGCGTGAATTCCGCATCCAAATGTCAGACACCAAATTAAAATGGCGAGCTGTTTCGCCAGATCATCGTTTCCCCAAAAGATCATCATGCCCGACATGACAGCCCCAATCAAAAATGGCGGGGTCAATGCTTGCGTGACCCGTCGCGTTGGCGGCGACCAAAACGGTTCTGAGTCTTTCAACGCTTGCTGACGAACAAACAAGGTTGAGCAACCTAACGCAAAAATTGCGGTGGCGACCCAAACAAATCCAAATTCAAGATAGGAATTTAATTGCCATTGCCACCCAGCGACACCGCCCGCTAAGCCTGAAATTCCGCAAATCAGCATGACCGGCGCGAGCGCCCGGCGATACAGCGCGGAACGCTCCATCAGCGTGCGGATGGTCTGGAGATTTTCTTCGGCCCATTTCGGTTCCATGCACTAACTTTGCACTGCAAAGCATAAGTCGGCAAGCGCAAAATGAGCACGGATAAATGGATGCGTGGATCAATGGATTAATGGATTAATGGATGGATGGATGGATGGATGGATGAGTCAGCCGACGGTCAAACCTCCGCCAACAATCCACTTATCCTGCAATCCATTTACCCGTCCTGTCGGTCTCCATCCGTGGTTGAACTTTTTTTGTTTTGCTTGGTGTCCTCGGCCTCTTTGTGGTTATTTTATTTCGCTTTGAAACTGCCGCCGAAAAAATCAGCGCCGCGCCCGGGGCCGGAGCGAAGCTCCAATCGCCAGCGGGTGCTGGCGCAATGGCGCGGCGTGGACCTCGCGCCGCTGGAAAAGATGCGCGCCACGCCCGCCCGCACCGCCGCCGCCGTGATGCCGAAGCTGATGAAGGACCTGCGGATGGATGCACGTCAGGGCGAGGCCGAGATCGTCAAGGTCTGGAATGATTTGCTGGATCCAATCGTCACCGCCCACGCGCAGCCGGCCAATCTGCACAAAGGCACGCTCTTCGTAAACGTGGACAACAGCGTGTGGCTGACGGAAATCGTCCGCTATCGCCGCAAGGAAATCCTCGACCGATTGCAGCACAGCTTCGGCCGGGAAATGATTCAGAAGATTTCCTTCCGGATCGGCTAGAATCCATCGTAGCGGCGGGTCGGCAGACCGCCGCATTATTTCAGACACCTGAATCTTCCGGCTTTCTGCCGAAAGCCGCTGCGCGCGTTTCCGCATTTGTAACACTTTTTCACTTTGGCTTTCGGCTTTTACCCGCGTAACCTCCCGCCCGCATGGAGACTATCCGCCGCGCCGTCATTGATGTCGGCACCAACTCGGTCAAGTTGCTTATCGCCGATGTGTCGGGTCGCACGGTGCAGCCGGTCTGCGAGGAAAGCCGGCAGACCCGGCTCGGCAAGGGCTTTTACGAAACCCACCAGCTTCAGCCCGAAAGCATTCAGCGCACCGCCGAGGCCGTGGCGGAATTCGAACAGATCGCGCGCAAACAAAATTCCGTGTCCACCCGCGTCATCGCCACCAGCGCCGCCCGTGACGCGGTCAACCCGAGAGAACTGACCATGGCCATTGAACGCGCGTCCGGCCTGAAAACGGAAATCATCTCCGGCGGACGCGAGGCCGACTGGGCGTTTCTGGGCGTGACGACGGATGTGGAACTGGCGGCCAGCCCGCTGCTGCTGCTGGATGTGGGCGGCGGCAGCACGGAATTCATTCTTGGCCACGGCACCAAAAAACACTTCGCCCACAGTTTTCCCCTTGGCACCGTGCGGCTGATGGAAAAATTCCCCCACAGCGATCCACCGACCCGCGACGAATTCAACGCCTGCCGGGACTGGGTGAAAAATTTTCTGCGCGGCCAGGTCCGTCCGCAGCTCGCGCCGGCCTTGGAAGATGAAGCCGGCGAAATCCAGCTCGTTGGCACCGGCGGCACCACGAGCATCCTCGCACGCATTGATCTGAAGCTTGAACGTTTCGACCGTGACCGGATTGAGGGTGCCCGACTAAGCCTGACCCAGGTCAAGACACACCGGAAACAGTTGTGGAGCCTGCCGCTGGCCGAACGCAAGGAAATCCCCGGCCTGCCGAAGCTGCGTGCCGACGTGATCCTCACCGGCGTCATCATCTACGAGGCGGTGATGGAGGAGTTCGGTTTCCAGGAACTCCGCGTCAGCACCCGCGGCCTGCGCTTTGCGGCGGTGATGGATTAAGCGACTTTAAAAGCGCGAGCCTTAATTCATCCCGCGCCCGGATTGCGTCTCGCGTTTTTCTTCGGTCACTTTCCGGCGGAGCAGTTGGAGCGTGGCGAGTGTCATTTCTCGGAGTTCGCCATCGCGGGAAGCCAGTTCTCTTTCCAGTTCGGCGATGCGTTGTTCGTAACCCCGGATGCGTTCTGGCAGGCGCATGGACATCAGACTGATTTCCAGTTTAACGACTTCCTCGGCCGCCTGTTTGTGGGCTTCAAGCAAGGCGGCGCGCTGGGAGTAGAGACCTTGCACCAGACTTTCCTTGGCAAACTTTGTTAATTCATCCAGCGCCTGTCGCCTCAATTCATCCGGAGTCGCGTGGCCCGACGACCCGGCCACAATAGTCGGCACCGGCAACCGGCTTGAACCCGCACTGCTGCGGCGCACCATCCAGACCAGCATTCCCAATAGCACAAACACCGCCGCGAATCCGCCGGCAATCCACCAGGTTGCCATGCTTTGAGCCGGGGTTGAAGCAGCGACCGGTGCGGCGGCGGGAAGGCTGGCGGCGGCGCCTGACACGACCGGTGGTTCGGGCAGCGGCGAGGCGACAAGGCCTAGATCCGAGGCCACAATCTGCGCACGGCCCAGCAATTTTCCCGGAGCGGCATGCCGGGTCGCGTCACTGACCGTGGCATCGTCGAAGTTCAAGAGATACGCCAGGCCGGCCTCTTTGCCGGAAAGCCGCTTATACATGTCATCGCGAATCTGCGCCTCGCTGCGCCGGTAATCCCACACGCGCAATTCATCAATCTCGCCGTTGAAATCCCGGTCCGTGACATTGCCGCTCATGCCGCGGCCCAGATAATTGGCGGGCGTTCCGCCCAGAGCCGCGAACGAGGCCTCGTTCGTGTGCTGGCCGATCAGCCGGCCATTGAGGTAAAGCAGCATCCCGCCCGGCCCCGACACCGCCGCGATATGAATCCATTCGTTGGTGTGCAACACGCCCGGCACCTCGATTTTGTATTGTAACGCCGGGTCGTTCTTGGCGTAACGTGGCCAGGCATGGAAACGCAGGATGGGCTGACTCCGGATGTTGAACACGCTCAAGGAGTGCCAGGGCGCGCCGAATTCGAATACTCGCGAGTAGTTTGCGAAGGTCTCCCACTTGGCCCACACCTCGATGGTGGCCTCGGTGAGATTGGTGAAGAGATTGGGCGGCAATTGGACGTAGCTGCCCTTGCCATCGAGCTGCAATGCCAAGTTTTGCGCCGGGCAAGTCCGCACTGTCAATGACCACGCCAGCAGTCCCAGGGCACAGGCCGGAATAAATGATTTCCGCAAACGTCGGTTCATGTCGCCCGCAGAGTAAGATTCCCACTGGTCAGGATGCAAGCCTGCGACTGGACGCGCCCCATGGCACGGCCGTCCCTCCCGTGAATTCAGGCCCGTCCCAGGCAGGTGCATGTGGATGGCAGATCAGAAGCCCGACGCTTCACTCGCTTTGCGCTTCGCCAAGGTTTATCATCCGTTCATGCGCGTTTTGATCGTCGGCTGTGGTTACGTCGGAGTGCCGCTGGGTGCGGAACTGGTCCGGCTCGGCCATGAGGTTTTTGGCCTGCGCCGCAGCGATTCGGCGGAAAGTGAATTGAAAGCCGCCGGCATCCAGCCGCTCATCGGCGATGTGACCCGGCCCGAAACGCTGGCGGCGTTGCCGCGCAATTTTGACTGGGTCGTGAACTGCGTCGCCGCCGGCGGCAACGCGGACAATTACCGGGAAATCTATCTGCAAGGCACGCGCAACCTGATTGACCGGCTCGCCTCGAATCCACCGAAGAAGTTTGTTTACACCAGCAGCACCAGCGTTTACGCGCAGAATGACGGCTCGCAGGTCAAGGAATCCAGCCCCGCCGAACCGCTCGCCGAGACTTCGAAAATCCTGGTCGCTACGGAAAACTTGCTGCTCTCGGTGGCCAGATCAACCTCTGGTTTTGCCGGCCTCCCCCTCAACCGGCCTCCGGCCACCTTCTCCCCCAGCGGGGGAGAAGGACGGGATGAGGGGGCGGTGTCGACGGAAATGGGAAAGGCTCAAGGTGGACAGTTGCCAGCGTTCCCCGCTGTGATCCTGCGCGTCGCCGGAATCTACGGACCGGATCGCGGTCATTGGTTCAAGCAGTTCATGCAGGAACTCGCGTATCTCGAAGGCGACGGCGCGCGCTGGCTGAACATGATCCATCGCGACGATCTCGTCGGCTGCATCATCGCCGCGCTTAAGAACGGCCGCGCCGGGGAAATCTACAACGCAGTGGACGACGAGCCGGTGAGCCAGTTGCACTTTTTCCAATGGCTCGCCGAGGCGGTGAACAAGCCGCTGCCGCCGTCCGTGCCGGAAAACCCCGACGCCAACCGCCGTCGTGGATTGACCAACAAGCGCGTCTCGAACCGCAAATTGAAAATGGAGCTTGGCCACCGTTTCAAGTATCCGACCTTTCGCGAGGGCTACAGCGCGGAACTCTTGCGGCTCGACCGCGCCGGAATATGACTTCGGGGCGCATCTTCACACAATAGTTCGGAGCGCGGCTGTGTCGTCCTCGACCTGCCGCAGCATGTAAAATGTCTGGAATCATCAGGTGGATTTTAGCGACGGTTTGCGGCAGAGCGGCTGCGGCTGGTCTGCGACACAGCCGCGCTCCGGGGCGGCGTGAAGGCAATGTTCGACTTTGTTAACAATTTCGCTTCGACCTGATGAAATTTCCCGCGTAACGTGTTCGTCGCATGTCAGCCGAAACCCAACTCACGCCCATGATGGCGCAGTATCGCCGCATCAAAGGCGAACTGCCGAAAGACGCGCTGCTGCTCTTCCGTCTCGGCGATTTCTACGAGATGTTTTTTGAAGACGCCAAGGACGGCGCGCAATTGCTCAACCTCTCGCTCACCGCGCGCAACGGCGTCCCAATGTGCGGCCTGCCGCATCACGCGGCCAACGGTTACATCGCCCGCATTCTGAAAGCCGGTCGGAAGGTGGCCATCTGCGATCAGACCGAGGAAGCCCGGCCCGGCAAGCTGGTGCAGCGCGAGGTGACGCAAATCCTTTCGCCGGGCACGCATTTTGACGAACGGATGCTCGTCGCGGAACGGAACAACTTTCTCGCCGCCGTCTATCCATCGGGAAAAATCTTCGGCCTCGCGCTCGTGGATCTGACCACCGGCGATTTTCTCACGACTGAACTGGAAAATGATTCTGCGCTGCTCGCTGAACTGGAACGCCTGCGCCCGGCGGAGATTATTTTCCCGACCGAGGCGGTTTCGCTGCGCGATCAGCTGCGCGGGGCGTTCCAAATTTTGAGTGGTTACGACGATTGGGCGTTTGCACCGGAGACCGCGTTCTTCACGGTGAAGGAACATTTCAAAGTCGCCTCGCTCGATGGGTTCGGGCTGAAGGACAAGACCGCCGCCATCGGCGCGGCCGGCGGCGCGCTGCATTATCTCGCGCAAAATCTTCGGCGCGACGTGAAGCATCTGACGCGGATTTCCTTTTATCAGCGCAGCGATTTTCTCACGCTCGATTACACCACGCTGCGGCATCTGGAGATTCTCGAACCACAGCATCACGACGCCCCGCGCAACGCCTCGCTTTACGGCGCCCTGAACCGCACCGCCACGCCGATGGGCGCGCGGTTGCTGCGCCAGTGGCTTTCGCAGCCGCTCTCACGCGTTGAGCCAATTCGCCAGCGGCAGGATGCGATTCAGACGTTCATCGAAAATACTTTCGGTCTCGACGCCTTTCGCCAGCAGCTTGCCAACGTGCGTGATCTGGAACGCACGCTGGGCCGCCTGAGTTCCGGCAGCGGCAATGCGCGCGATCTGGTCGCGCTCCGAACGGCGCTGGAGCAAATCCCGACGCTGAAGAGCACCCTGCACGAATTGGTAGGGACGCGTTCCACCGCGTCCCTAATCAAAGAAGAAATTGTGGACGCGGCGGAACGCGCCCCTACCTTGATTGACGAATTGGATTCTCAAATCTCCGAGTCGCCCGACCTGGTCGAACTGATTTCGCGCGCCATCGTGGACGAACCGCCGCTGCCGATCAAGGAAGGCGGCATGATCCGCGACGGCTTCGACACGAACCTCGACGAACTCCGCAACGCCACGCGCGGCGGCAAGGATTGGATCGCCAAATTACAGGCGGATGAAATCGAGCGCACGGGCATTTCCTCGTTGAAGGTGCGATTTAATTCCGTTTTCGGTTACTACATTGAAGTCACCAAATCCAATCTCGACAAGGTTCCGCCGCATTATCATCGCAAGCAGACCGTGGCCAATGGGGAGCGGTTCATCACGCCAGAGTTGAAGGAGATGGAGGGTAAAATTCTCGGTGCGGAGGAGCGTAGCGTGAAACTGGAATACGAACTGTTTCAGCGCGTGCGCGAGGAAATATTAGGCCAGTTGCCGAAAATCCAGCAGACCGCTTCCGCATTGGCGCAACTGGATGTGTTGGCGTCCTTCGCCGAGACGGCGCGGATTCATAATTATTGCCGTCCGCAAGTTGCCGACGAAGGCGTGCTTCAAATTCGTGATGGCCGTCATCCGGTTTTGGAACAACAACTCGTTGAGGAACGCTTCGTGCCGAATGATGTTGCACTTGCGAGCATTGCCGCTGAAAAACCGGCGACCGATAAGGTGGCCGTCTGCAAAGACCAAATCGCGTTGATCACCGGGCCGAACATGGCGGGCAAATCCACTTACATCCGGCAGGTCGCGCTGCTCACATTGCTCGCGCACACGGGCAGTTTTGTGCCGGCAGCGGAGGCGCGGATTGATCTGGTGGATCGCATTTTCACGCGCATCGGCGCGAGCGATGATCTGTCGCGCGGGCAATCCACGTTCATGGTCGAGATGACCGAGACCGCGAACATTCTCAATAACGCCACAGCGCGCAGCCTGATCGTGCTGGACGAAATCGGCCGCGGCACCAGCACGTTCGACGGATTGAGTCTGGCGTGGTCCATCGTCGAGCATCTGCATAACGCCGTCGGCGCGAAGACGCTGTTTGCCACGCATTATCACGAATTGACCGAACTCTCGGCACGTTTGCCGCGCATCAAAAATTTCAACGTCGCCGTGCGCGAATGGCACGACCAGATTGTTTTCCTGCGCAAAATCGTCGAGGGCGGCACGGACAAAAGTTACGGCATCCAGGTGGCGCGGCTGGCGGGCGTGCCGAAGGAAGTGTTGGAACGCGCCAAACAAATCCTCGGCAACCTCGAAGAATCCGAACTCACACCGGAAGGCAACGTGCGCCAGCCCCGCCGCCAGCAGGATCGCGAGAAATTAAAATCGCTCGCGCCCGCGCCGCAGATGGATTTGTTTGGATGACTGGCTATTTACGTTTCAAATCTTTGCTTGAAAGAACGAAGATTCCACGTTTGCAGAGTAAAACCAGCAGTGCGATACATAAAACGCCAATCAAACAATAAAACATATGGCTTTTGAAGTGTTCCCACGCGAGTCGGCGATCAAATTCCTTATTCAAGGCATCAACCTTTGCAGCGGGATAACCATAATCAGTTGCCATCGTTAGTATGTGCTTTGCCGACTCCATTGACCGGGTGGCAGCTTCAATGGAGGCGTAGTCATAAAGCAAGCTGGCTACTGCCGGGTTGGTTGATTTGACGAATTGCAATCTCTCCCCGAGCTGGTATTGGATGGCATCAGCCAACTCTTTTGCTGACATATTTTTCCCATCAATGGTCATCCTTTCACCAATTTGATCTGGTCGAAGTTCCAGCACCGAATGATCATCGAAGTAATGCGGGTCTTTTGTTTGGGCAATTTTTGCTGCTAGAATTTTTCCATGGAGCCATTCCGTGCCTTCATGATCTTTCGGATTGCGCCGAATGCCTTCATTAATCCACTTAAGCGCTTCTAGATTGTTTCCCGAAAGCTCGTAAGCTGTTCCAAGATTGGCCGCAATAAAAAACTCTCCGGGTCTTTCTTGTTCCAATTTGTTGAGTTGCTCCACCGCCTCTGTGCTTCTGCCAAGAAACATCAATGCCACCGCGTAATCACTGCGGTCGTTGAAATTGGTTGAGCCACGGAGATTGATCTCCATTTCTACACCGTCTTCATGGAGATTTTTGTTTATGGCTGCCTGTAGTCCGTGCCAGCCAAAATATGAACCGCTGCCTCCACCGTATTTCGTTCCTGATTTGTTAATGCAAGCAAATGCTGAAATGGCAAACAGCAAAACCAGCACGCCAAGGAAAAGTGATTTCTTATTCATATATCTCACGGCTTCAGCCATTCCACGAACCACTCGATCGCCGCGCGTTCGGATTCCGGTTTCACCTGGTGGCCGGTGTTTTTCTGGATGATTACGGCGAAATGATCTGACGCGTGGTCGGCGGCATAAACTTTCTGGGCGGCGTTAACGCATTCGATCACGCCGGGCAAGGGCGTGTGGTTGTCCGAATCGCTGTTGATGACAAGCAAAGGGCGCGGCGCAATGAGCGCGAGCATCTCCGGTCCGTCGAATTCACCCGCAATGCCCGGCACGACGCGGTCGTAAAATTTTTCCACGAATGCGGAACCAGCATTCGTCACGCCCGCGTCCTTCGTGATCGCGTCAAACGCCGGTTGAATCGTCGCAATGCGCCCCTGCCAGTTGGTGTTGTCCAGCGCCCAGCGAAAGCTTTGCACGCCGATGCAGGGCACCGCCACCGCGATGCGTTCGTCCGCCGCCGCTGCAAGATAGGTTTCGATTCCGCCCTTGGAAATGCCGATGAGGCCGATACGGTTTGCGTCCACGTCGTCGCGGGTGGAGAGATAATCCACGAGCCGCATCACGTCCCAGACGGTGTCGTAATAGAACGGATGCTCGCCGCTGCCGTGCCACGCGCGGACGATGGCTTCGTTGTATTCGGTCGTGCCCTTGCCGACGTTGATGCGTTCGCCGTGATAGCGGCCGTCCATGGCCACCGCGATAAAACCCGCATCCGCCAGCTTGCGGCATAGTACAAGCATGTTGTTTTTACTTCCGCCCGTGCCGTGCAGCGCGATGACAACCGGCCGGCGCCCGTGGGAATTGGTGCATACCAGCAACACGCCAGGGACACGATTGCGGACATCAGACGCAAAGGAAAAATGAAACTGTGCGAGGCCGTTTGTCGCCGGCAACTCCCGCACCTTCGCTGACAACGGAACACGCGGGCGGTCAACCTGCTTGAAGAAATCCGCGCGGGTGTTCGACGTGTGGGCGCAGCCTGCCGCCAGACAGCATGCTATGGCCAGGGCCAGCAAGCAGAAATGTTTCATGGCTTCATTTCAACCACCCGACAAGGAATTACAAGCCAGTTTTGCTTGCACCCGAAACGATCTCCGCCGGCCCAAGGAAAATTCACTGTGGCAATTCGTGCTTGGGAATGGAACAGACGGGCTCCTGATTCACCGGGCCAATCGTATATGAACCACCCGCCGGACAGTGCAGCGAGGCAAATCCGCCCTTGATGTAGGGGTTCAGATCCTGCGCGACGGGGACGTCATCGGACTTTTTATTGTTTTCCAGGGCCCACTGTTGTTTGGCGGCGTCAATCTGCCGGAGGTTGTTGATGCACGCATTCTGCATGGCTGTGTCACGGGCCTTGACGAAATTGGGAATCGCGATGGCCAGCATCAACGGAATGACAAAGATGGCCCACGCAATTCCAAGGTAGCCGGTCACCAGACCCGCGATGGCCAGTCCCTGCCCGGTCAGAGCGCCGCCCGACTTTTTGATTCGCGACAGCGCCTTGTGCCCGCAAATCACGCCGGGAATGCCAGTGAATATCGTAAAACACATCAGGCTCAAGATGCCGAGCACCAGGCTCCAGATGGCCAGCGCGGAGGTTTTTGGTTGCGCTGAAGTTTCCAGCGGGGGAGGGATGGTTTCGTTCATAGTAATGAATGGGATTGATTGGAACGCCTCTGACCGGGCCAGAATCGTCCGCGCCGACCCAAAAGGCAATCAATTTAGTCCAACAAAATGGCTGCGTCAGTTTTCCGGCGGGGCTAGAATGAACCGACTTCTATGACACAGAATATCGGACAACTTCAAGGGCAACAAATTTCGGGCCGCGTGGCGATTGTGCCCGGCAACGGCAGCTTGACCAAGATCATCGTCACCACGAACGTCAGCACGGCGGAAATCTATCTGCACGGCGCGCACGTCACGCACTTCCAGAAGAACGGCGAACCGCCGCTGATCTTCATGAGCCGCAAAAGTTATTTTGCGCCGGGCAAGGCGATTCGCGGCGGCGTGCCGGTCATCATCCCGTGGTTCGGCAACCGTGATGGCGAACCGTCGCACGGCTTCGCGCGCATCACGGAATGGCAGCTCGTCAAAACCTCCGCCGCAGCGGACGGGGCGGTGACGCTGCATTTTGCGCTGCCGGAAATTCCCGGACGCGAGGCGTGGAAGAACCTGAGGACGGAATTTATTGTGACCGTGGCCGACACGCTCACGATGGAACTGGTCGCCGCCAACGATTCCTGCGACGAAACGCTGGAGATCGAGAACTGCCTGCACACGTATTTCCATGTCGGCGAAATCGGTGCGGTGAGCATCTCCGGTTTGCAGGGGGCATCGTATGTGGACAATGCCGGCGATGGCGGGGGCGCCCTCAAGACCGACAGTGAAGCCCTGCTGCACATTGCGCGGGAAACCAACCGGCTGTATCAAGACACCACCACACCCGTGGAAATCCGCGACGAAAGCCTGAAGCGAACCATCCGCGTGGAAAAATCCGGCTCCGATTCCACCGTCGTCTGGAATCCGTGGACGACGCAGAAACTGCCGGACGACTTTGACCCGGCGGAACACCAGCGCATGGTCTGCGTGGAATCCGGCAACGTGAAACACAACAAAATCTCCCTCGCGCCGGGAAAAACTTCGGCGTTGAAAGTCGTCTTGCGCAGCGAAAAGACCTGACATTATATTTGGCACCGAGTGAATAGAATAACGGCAAAAACATTTAGACGCGATTCATCGCGCGGCCGCGAATCCCGTCTACGCACGACCGTTGCAGTGCTGAAGCCCTTGCGCCTTGGGAAAATGCTCCGTCCACTTTCGGGACGCGATGATCTACTCGGAGAAATGTTGAAATAAATTCCAAGTGATTTCCCTTTCTGAAATTCAGCCCAGCGGCATTGATCTGGTTTCCCAAGTGGAGGAAATCTTTTCGCCATCGGGCGTTCTCTCCAAGGCGAGCAATTTTGAATTCCGCCCGCAGCAGCAGGAGATGGCCGTGGCCGTGGCGCGGGCGTTGCAGCATCAGGAGCACCTTGCCGTCGAGGCCGGAACCGGCGTCGGCAAGTCACTCGCGTATTTGATCCCGTCCATTCTCTTCGCCGTCGCGCGGAAGAAAAAGGCCATTGTCTCAACGCACACGATCAACCTGCAGGAGCAGCTCACGGAAAAGGATCTGCCCATGCTGGCCGCCGTGCTGGGTTCGCTGCCGGAACCGGTCAAGTTCAGCTACGCCATGCTCAAGGGCCGCGCCAATTATCTCTGCACCCGTCGCCTGCAAAAGGCGATGCAACAGAGCGGCAATCTCTTCACGTCGTCGGAGGCCGAGGAACTGCAGCGCATCTACGAATGGTCCAAGACGACCAAGGACGGCAGCTTGTCGGACTTTTCCATCGAGCCGGACCCAAAAGTGTGGGGGCAGGTCTGCTCCGAACGCGGGCTATGCTCGCCCAAAACGTGCGGGCATCAGTCGGATTTTGCGCGCGACCATGAGGCCTGTTTTTTCCAGCGTGTGCGCAACCGCATCCTGTCCGCCGACGTGGTGATTCTGAACCACACGTTGTTCTTCACCTTGCTCGGCGGCATCAATGAGGAGATGGAAGGCGGCATCCTGTTCAAAAACGACTTCGTGATCTTCGACGAGGCGCACACGATGGAGGGCGTGGCGTCGCGGCACATCGGCTTGAGCGTGTCGAGCGGGCAGGTGCGCTATTCGCTGAGCCGGCTGTGGAATCCGCGCACGGAAAAAGGGCTGCTGGCCACGTTGCACCAGGGCAGGGCGGTGAAGCTTGTCGCGGAAATCCTGAGCGAGTCGGACAAGTTTTTCGAGAACGTCGAAGGCGCGTGCGAAGAAATTCAGGCGACGGCCAAACCAAAATTTGGCGGCGGTGAAAGCGACGGACGCAAACGCGCGTGGACGGAGCTGCGCATCCGGCGCGCGGAATTGGTGAAGGACAATGTCACACTGCCGATCCAAAGGTTGCGCGAAGCGGTGAGTGAACTGATCAAGACCAGCGAGGACAAGGACATCGGGCAGGAACTCGTTGAATGCAACCGGCGGCTGGGCGAATTGAAGGCGGAGGTCGTGGAATTCCTGAGCCAGCAGGCGGACGACCATGTTTATTGGGTCGAGCGCGGCGGCAAGACGCAACGCAATCTCTCGCTGAATGCCGCGCCGGTGGACGTGGCGGAGTATCTGCGGCACAGACTGTTTGAAACGGATACGAGCGTCATCATGACCAGCGCGACGCTGGCGACGCAGTCCGTGGTCAGTCGTCCGTCGTCAGCAGCAAGGCGTCCGGCGGCAAGAACTGCTGACCATGGATCACCCGACAAGCAGGGAGGCCGCACCGGTTTGGAATATTTCTCCCGCCGCGTCGGCGCGGAGTCCGCCACGAAATTACAGGTCGGCACGCCGTTCGATTACGAGCGGCAGATGAAACTGTTCACCGTCAAAAAAATGCCCGACCCGCGGGAAGCGGGTTACGCCGATGCTTTGATTCACTGGATTGAACATTTCGTGCGGCAAACGCACGGCAAGGCGTTCGTGCTCTTCACGAGCTACAAGCTCATGCAGGAAGTCGCCGACCGGATGCAGCCGTTCTTTCACGAACTCGGTCTCGCGCTGTTCGTGCAGGGTACCGGCACGCCGCGTTCGACCATGCTGGAAAAGTTCAAGGACGACACGGACTCGGTGCTGTTCGGCACGGACAGTTTCTGGCAGGGCGTGGACGTGCCGGGCGAGGCATTGAGCAACGTCATCATCACGCGGCTGCCGTTTGCGGTGCCGGACCATCCGCTCATCGAGGCGCGGCTGGAGGCGATCGAGGCGCGCGGCGGCAATTCCTTTGGCGAATTTTCTTTGCCCGAGGCGATCCTGAAATTCCGCCAGGGCGTCGGGCGGCTGATCCGCACCAAAACCGACACGGGCATCGTGGTCGTGCTGGACAACCGGATTTTGACGAAGCAATACGGCCAGGCGTTCATTGACGCGCTGCCGAAGTGTCCTGTGGAGATTGTTTGACTACGGGATTGACGGCGCTTGCGCCGGCAGATCAATCCGCCTTCCGGTTTTCGCCGACTCACGCGCGGCATTGAGAATTTCCATCGCGACCAGATTCACTTCGAGCGATGACAGGCCGGCAGGCTTGATTTCACCGCGCACCACGGCCGCGAGATACGAAAGCGGGTTGGACTGGATTCCGGTCAGCGCCGGAACGGTGGATTGAGTTTCCGGTCCGTTATATTTTGTCACCACCCGCAACTCATCGCTGTGCGGCACCAGCACGTAACCGGTCTGGCCGTAAAGCTCCATGTCTTTGCGATTATAAGGCCAGTTCCAGGAAGCTTGGATGATTCCCTGCGCCTTGGGATACGTCACCACGATCGTCGCCTCGTCTTCCACCTTGGGATAAACGTCCGGCTTGATGTGCTGGGTCACGGCGAAAACCGAAGTGGGACGTTGACCCTGCATGAGCCACGTCATCAAGTCCGCGCCGTAACAACCGAAATCCATCAGCGCGCCGCCGCCGTTGAGTTTCGGATCGGTGAGCCAGTTCAGGAAATCCGGTGAGCAACCGATTTCCTTCGGCCCCTGATGCCCATCATGCACGACAATCTTTCGTAAATCACCAATGGCGTGTTGATCGCAAACCATTTTGTAAGCTTCCTGATTGCCCGGATACCAGGTGGTCTCATAATTCACGATCAGTTGGATGCCGCCCTGCTTCGCGGCGGCGGCCATCGCCAGACCATCGGCCAGATTCACCGCCAGCGGTTTCTCCATCATGACGTCAATGCCGAGCGGCGCACACTCCTCCACCACGCGCCGGTGATCGAACGTGCTGGTGAATGTAGCCACGGCCTGCACATTCGTCCTGGCGAGCAGCTCTTTAAGGCTCGCGTAAAAGAGGTTCGTGTTGAGATGATATTGCACGGCGTAGCGGGCGGCCAGTTGCCGGTCGGGTTCCACAATGCCGGCGAGCTGGACGTCCGACCGCGACATCGCGCCGGGAATGAAACCGCGCGCGTGATCATGCACCAGCCCGATGATGGCATAACGAACCGGCGGCAGATTGGTTTCTGCGGCTTGAATCTGGACCGCAAACAAACCCAGAACGCCGCCAAGAATCAAAAATATTTTTCTCATGAGTCAAATGTGGTTGGTGAAATTAGGGTTCACGATATTGGGCGCGGACACGGGTAACAAGTCTTTTGAGGCGGCAACCCGCCGGGGAAATTTTTGCATATGAGCGGACACGAAATTCTCAAACTCGCGGGCGGACTTATCGCCATGGGCCTCTATTGGCCGATGATCGTGGAAATCATCCGGGCGCGCGGCGCGGGCCAGAGCTTCGCCACGTGGGGACTGTGGGCGGTGCTGGATAGCATCCTGACCATCACGCTCTGGCAGCAGCACGGAAATTATCTGCTCTCGCTCGGGTTCGCGGTGGGCGGCATTGCGCTGGCGGTGGTGCTGCTGGTGCAGGGCGGCTGGGCGTGGGGGAAATTTGAAACCATCATCGCCCTGATGGTGCTGGCGAGCCTGACGGTTTGGAAATTCAGCAGTCCGCGCAACGCCACCATCGCGGTGACGACCGCGATCTGCATCGCCGGCATCCCGGGCTTTGTGGAGATGCTGCGCAAACCGCAACCGGCGGAGGGCAAACTCTGGGCGGGCTTCACCCTGGCCAACGTGCTCGCCTATTTCGGCGGCGCGGCGATGACCGTGGAGGAACGCCTCGCGCCGGTGGCGTTCACGGGGCTGTGCGGGCTGATGGCCATGGCCTGCTGGTGGCCGGCCAAGAAATGATTAGTGTCGCTGCCGAAATGTCCGGTGGAAATGGTCCAAACAATTTAATTTCCGCTCATTCCAAGTTTTGCCACAAATATATCGCCGCTTACTTGTCCAAAAATATTCTTAATCGGTTTCAAGATTGCGCCGTCAACATTTATCCCATCACTGAATGGACCAGTAATGTATATGTCTCCTCTTTCATTTAGCGCAACTGCCTCAATTGGGGAAAATCCGTGTGCCGTATCTATGTTTTTGACCCAAACAACATCTCCAGACAAATTATATTTAGCTACAAATGAAGGCGCATAACTTAACTGCGGGTCATGGACAATTGCATGTAATTGAACACCGCCAAACATAGCAGCTTCGTCGAAATATCCTGCAATATAAGCATTCCCGGCATTATCTACAGCCACACCAAAGCATTCATCATGAGCTTTCCCTCCTGCGCTTCGCCCCCAAAGAACTTTGCCGTTCGCGTCATACTTCACTAAAAAAATTTCATCGTTTCCGTCCTGCGTGTTTGTTAATGATATGCCGTCAAACTTGAGCGCGAAATTGAAACTGCCGGCAACGTAGACCTGTCCAGATTTATTTATCGCCATTGAATTTTGCGTGCCATAAGTTGAAAGTCCGGCAGTTGGCTTTGCCCAAAGCACTTTTCCATCACCATTGTATTTAGTGATAAAATTGAAAAGGCAATTTCCATTGGTGTCAGTATTTTTTATGTTTTCCATCTGGGTGATTTTTACGTTTCCAAAGCTGATGGACAATCTCACCCCGCTTCCTTCGACATAGACCCCCTGTCCCCCGGAAAAACGTCCCGTCACATAAACATTGTCATTGTTATCTACCGCGATGCCATGGCCGGTGTTTTCACCCGCTTCTCCCGCTTGACGCAGCCAAACCATGTCGCCGGATGAAGAATTATATTTGACTAAAAAAACATCTGAGTCATGACCAGGTTCAATGCCGCCACGACTGATCATGTCATCACTTCCGAACGCCGCTTTGCCCACAAAATTACCAGTGATATAAATGCGCCCCTTTTTATCGGCAGCAATTGCATAGCTTTCGCAGAAGCAGTTCTTGCCACCCGCCTGCCTTACCCAAATCAATTTTCCATTTGCGTCATATTTTGCCAGAAAGCTATCCAGTTCACCTTTGGACGTAAGCTTTGTTTCGTTGAAATTAATTTCACCCGAAAAAGAACCCGTGACATAAATATCGCCCAAACCATCCACCGCAATTCCATTTCCAATGGCGTGGTCGTTGCTGCCTCCTCCGGATTTTTGAAGCCAAAGCAAGTTGCCGGATGGATCATACTTGGCTACAAAAACTTTTCCGCCCTTGTGAGACCAGCCATGTGTTCCAATTGATTGATGATGCTCGTAATCCATCCGGCCGGTGACATAAATATTACCAGCTTTATCCACAGCAATACCTTCACTTGAATTTTCCTTTGTGCCGCCCATCTGTTTTGCCCACAAAAATGCAGGCGGATTATCCGCAGCAAATACAACAGGAATAAATTCTGCCAGAAATAGAAACAACATTGGAATTAAGAGCCAACTTTTGCCATTAAAATATGATTCCATTGATTATCTGACTTTGTCTCTGCAAAAATCCCGTGTCGAGAAGAAAGTGGCAAAGCACGTTTGTTTGTGAAATTCTGCGCCCATGACCGATGCCCCTTTCATGCAGCTCGCCTTGCGCCTCGCGCGGCGCGGCCTCGGCGCGACTTCGCCCAACCCGATGGTCGGCGCGGTTTTGGTGCAGGGCGGAAAAATCATCGGGCGCGGCTGGCATCGGCGCGCGGGCGGGCCGCACGCGGAAATCGAGGCGCTCCGCGATGCGCAAAAGCGCGGACACTCCCCGCGCGGCGCAACGCTTTACGTCACGCTCGAGCCGTGCAGCACGCACGGACGCACGCCGCCTTGCACGGAAGCCATCATCGCCGCCGGGATCAAGCGCGTCAGCATCGGCGCGACGGACCCGAACCCGAAACATGCCGGCAAAGGTTTCAAGATTTTGCGGCGCGCGGGGATCGAGGTTGTCTCCCTTGGCAGCGATTCCCCCTCACCCGGCCTTCGGCCACCCTCTCCCCAAGCGGGGGAGAGGGACGGGGTGAGGGGGCGCTCCACTCCGAAAATGAAGTCACATTCAAAAGAAGATCGTTTAGCTTATCAATGCGCGGAGTTGAACGAAGCGTTCAACCACTGGATCGTCCACCGCACGCCGTTCGTAACGGTGAAAGCAGCGATGACGCTGGACGGGAAGATTGCCACGGCCAGCGGCGAATCCAAATGGATCACCGGCGAAAAGGCCCGGGCGCACGGCATGAAACTGCGCCGAAACAGCGATGCCATCCTTGCCGGAATCAATACGATTCTGGCGGATGATCCGGGCCTGACGGTGAGAAGCCCAATTCAAAAAAAGGGAAACATTCAACATTCAACATCCAACATTCAACATCCAAGGCTGCGCCGGATCATTCTCGATTCCATGGCGCGGACACCGCTGGATGCGAAAGTTGTCAGCGATGAATTTGCGGCGTTGACCACGATTGTGGTGAGCAAGCTTGCCCCGAAAAAGCGCATCGCGGCTTTGGCCAAACGCGTGAATGTCATCGTCGCGCCGGCAAACAATTCAAAATCCAAAATTCAAAATCCAAAATTGGATTTAAAATGGCTGCTGGAAAAACTTGGGAAGGAAAACGTGACCAGCCTGCTGGTTGAAGGCGGCGGCGAGGTGAATGCGTCGTTCCTGCTCGGCGGATTCGCACAGCGCGTGGCGTTCTTCTACGCGCCCAAAATTTTGGGCGGCCGGGATTCACGCAAGGGCGTCGCGGGCGACGGCGCAAAATCCTTGAGCGAGGTCATCCAGTTGCGCGAAATCGAATGGCGAAAACTTGGACTGGATTTATTGCTGATGGCGCGGGTAAAGTAGCGCAGGCGTCCCGCCTGCAAAAACATTGCGTTTTTCGATCTTGCTCGCGCTGTCGCGCTCGCGGCGCAGGCGGGACGCCTGCGCTACTTTATGTTTACAGGCATTGTCCAGGAAACCGGAACGGTCGAGCAGATTGCGCGCGGCACAAAGTCCATTGCGCTGACCGTGCGCGCCGGCGTTTCCGCGCGCGGCGTAAAACTGGGGGACAGCGTGGCGGTGAACGGCTGCTGCCTGACGGTCGTGAAAATTTCCGCGCGCGGCAAATCCAGGCTGCTTCAGTTCGACGTGCTGCAAGAATCGTGGCGGCTGACCAACCTGCAATTTGTCCGGCCCGGTTCGCTGGTGAACCTGGAACGTCCGCTCCGCGCGGACGGCGAATTCGGCGGGCACTTCGTGACCGGCCACGTGGATGGTGTCGGGAAGATTGTCCGCTGGGAAAAATCCGGCGCGGATCACGTGCTCGAAATCGCCACGCCACCGGACGTGATGCGCTACATCATTCACAAAGGCTCAATCGCAATTGATGGGATCAGCCTGACCGTGGCAGGCGTTGGCAAAAAAACTTTCCGGGCCTGGATCATTCCGCATACGTTCGCGGTGACCGCCCTGCGGGAAAGAAAAGCTGGTGATGGGGTGAATCTGGAGGCCGACATGCTGGGTAAATACGTGGAGAAGTTTCTCGCGGCGCGCGGGCGGCATTAAGTCCGGGAGCGGCGAACCGTTGGCGAGTTGCCGGCAAGCCGCATTCCTTCAAAAACTGTGCGGAAACTGTGCGCGACTTACCAGAACCATTAATTTTCGTTCGAAAAAGTGGTGCGCATAGCAGGACTTGAACCTGCACACCTTGCGGCACTACCACCTCAAAGTAGCGTGTCTGCCAATTCCACCATATGCGCAACCGGTGGATAATAAACCAAGCCTCGGCCCGACGCGCAAGTTGAATCGCCAGCCGCGCCGCCGGGCCTTCAGTCGAAAAACCGTTGCCAGCCGTGCAGCGGAACGGGTTGCGGCTGGCTGAATTTTTGACTGTGCATCCAGCCCAGGTCAATCTGCATGAGCACGCCAATGCTGCTGGCGCCGCGCCCGGCGGCGCGAATGGCGTCAATGCCATAGGCGTAGCTGACCATGAGTTTCAAACGCTGGGACGGCGTATGATACAAAATGCCGCCACCCACACCGGTCAGCGTGTTGCCCGGCTGCCCTTCGCCGGGCAGATAATCCACGATGGCCGTGGAGGCGTTCAGGTCCAGGCTCCAGGTCTTTCTGGGGTTAAGCGGCAAAAGGTAGTTCGCATTCAACAGCACAAATTGCCGGGCGCTGATCTCCTGAAAATAATAGCCGGGCAGCGACAAAGGGAATTCCGAAATGAGCGGCAGAAAGCCGCCGAGCCGGTAGGCGCTGAAATGGTCGGCGTCCACGCTCGTCCCGGCGGTCAGGCGGACATAAAAGCTTTGCTGGCTCTTCGGCAGCGTGTAGGCCAGCGCGGCCTCCGACCAGAACAAATGCGACTGCTGTTCCAGCTCGTAGGCGTGGTCGATGCCATACGCGCCGGGGTCGGTGCGGAAAGCGCCTTCATACCACACGGACAATTCCATCGCCAGCGGCGGGAACAAGGTCGGCTCCACGCCGCCCCAGCGCAGACCGGTGCGCACGCTGAATTCGGTGTGGTCGTTGGGAAGCTGAAAATCGGAGGCGGTTTCGCCGGTGCGGTTGTAGGAAGCATAATGCGTCTTGCCGCGCAGGACGTAGTTCAGCGGAATCAGGCTCGCTGGATTGAACAGATGATACAGGCTCGCGGAAATTTCCGCGCCATTGCCTTCAAAGGACTGGCTCGGGAAATACGTGCCGCCATGAATTTCATTGTAGCTGTCGGCAAAACCGCCACCGGCCACCCCCAGGCCAAAATCCGTGTTCGGCCCGATGCCGTTGACGAAGCCAAATTCGGAATCCAGATAGACCGGCGCGACGGCCAGCCGCAGCGTGAGGTTCGTCTGGAGAAAATTTGGCTGGTTGTGATAATAATACGCGTAGCCCGCCAACGGCACGTGTCCCTGAAACGCCTGGTTGTAACCGAACTGGACCAGGTCGCGCCGGGCCGGGTCAATTTGCGCGGAAGCAAGCAGGGGGACGAGCAGCCACAAGCACAGCAGCCGTTGACCCAGTTTCATCACACCGCTTTTCGTAACCCAAAGCCGGGCTTCCGGCAAGCGCGAATGCACCCTCGGGCTGGACACGTGAAAGATTTTCCGGCTTACTATCACGAATTTAATTTCGCCCGATGTCATCACTCAACGTTGAAAAACTTGCCCAAGCCAAGTCGCTCGGATTTTCCGACCGGCAGATCGCCCACCTCACCGGCACCACCGAGGACGCCGTCCGCGCCGAGCGCAAACGCATCGGCCTCGTGCCAAGCTACCGCCTGGTGGACACCTGCGCCGCCGAGTTCGAGGCTTACACGCCGTATTATTACTCCACCTACGACCGCGGCGACGACGAAGTCAAAGGCAACACGGCGAAGAAGGTGATGATTCTCGGCGGTGGGCCGAACCGCATCGGGCAGGGCATTGAATTTGACTACTGCTGCGTCCATGCCGCGTTCGCGCTGAAGGAGGATGGATTTGAAACCATCATGGTGAATTCAAATCCCGAAACCGTCTCCACCGATTACGACACCAGCGACAAATTATTTTTCGAGCCGCTCACGCTGGAAGATGTGCTGCACATTTATGAACGCGAAAAATGCTGGGGCGCCATCGCGCAATTCGGCGGGCAGACGCCGCTGAACCTCGCGCTCGGTCTGCAAAAGAACGGCGTCAACATCATCGGCACCTCGCCGCAGAGCATCGAGATCGCTGAAGACCGCAAGCTGTTCGCGGCGATGCTGAACAAGCTGAACATTCCGCAGCCGCCGAACGGCCTTGCCACCACCGCCGAAGAAGCGCTCGTCATTTCCAAACGCCTGACCTATCCCGTGCTCGTCCGTCCGTCGTTCGTGCTCGGTGGACGCGCGATGCAGATTGTATATTCGGATTCCGAGCTGTCGCACTACATGAAGTTCGCCGTCGAAGCGTCGCCCGAACGCCCGGTGCTCGTGGACAAATTTCTCGAAGACGCCACCGAAGTGGACGTGGATTGCATTGCCGACGTCGGATTGCCGAACGGCGGCACCATTGTCATCGGCGGCATGCTGGAGCACATCGAATTTGCCGGCGTCCATTCCGGCGACGCGGCGATGGTGCTGCCGCCGCACACGCTTTCCCAGAGCGTGATTGAAACCATCCGCACCTACACGCACGCCATGGCGCGCGAACTGAAAGTCGTTGGCCTGATGAACGTGCAATACGCCGTCAAAGGCGAGATGGTCTATGTTCTCGAAGTGAACCCGCGGGCTTCGCGCACCGTGCCGTTCACCTCCAAAGCCATCGGCAGGCCGCTCGCCAAGATCGCCGCGCGAGTCATGGCGGGAAAGACGTTGAAGGAGCTGAACTTCACCGAGGAGATCTGGACGAAGTATTGGGCGGTGAAGGAATCCGTTTTCCCCTTCAACAAGTTCGTGGGCCAGGACATTTTGCTCTCGCCGGAAATGCGCTCCACCGGCGAAGTCATGGGCCTCGACGCTGACCTCGGTGTGGCCTACGCCAAATCGCAGATGGCCGCGAACTCGCCGCTGCCGTTGGGCGGAAAAATTTTCATCAGCGTCAGCGACGCGCACAAAAACGAAGTCGCGGCGGTCGCCAAACAATTTTCCGGCCTGGGTTTTGAACTGGTGGCCACCAGCGGCACAGCCTCCGTGTTGGAAAAAGCGGGATTAAAAGTTCAGCGCATTCTCAAGCTGCTCGAAGGCCGACCCAACGTGGTGGATCTGCTCAAGAACAAGGAGATCCAGCTTGTCATCAATACGCCCGCCGGCCAGTCGCCGCGCGAGGATGAGATCAAGATCCGCACGACGGCGGTTTATACCAATACGCCGATCATGACGACGTTGAGCGGTGCCAAGGCCGCCGCGCTCGGCATTGCGGCGCTGAAAAAATCCGGCTATGCGGTGAAGACCGTGCAGGAGTATCACTGACGGAGCGCGGGCGGCCCGCCCGCGAGTTGATGTTTCGTTGTGAACTCGAGCCGTCCGCGCTCCTTTCAGCAATTTGTAACGGCGTCGCGTCTGATTCCCTCCAAGCCTTGATAAAACTCAAAATACCGGCGGTTGCCGCCTTGGTGTCCGCCGTTCATTTTGCTTCCGCACAGACCCAGCCACACCGAGGCGGAGGCCGGCGGCACCGGCGAGTTGAAGGAAGTTCACGTGCCCGCCAATCTCAAAGTGACAGACTAAAAATGAGCCTGTTTCCGGCGCACAAATTGCCGGGACAGCGGAATAAACCGAAGACCGCTATTGTCATTGACGCACCAAGCCCGGGTTCGTTATCAACCGCGGGTTGATACGCTCATGAATCCATCCGATATCCGCCAATATCTGGCCGCTGCCGTGGTTGCCATGCTGGTTTTTCCGCAGGCCGGCATCGCCCAGACCAATCCCCCCGTGCCGCCGGATCGCGACTTGCCCATGCCTTGCCGGGTCGAAATCGTCGCGTCGCGTTTGCAGGCGCCGTGGTCGGTCGTTTTTACGCCGGATGATCGGATGTTTTTCTCAGAACGCCCCGGACGCGTCCGCGTCATGGAACAGGGCAAGTTGCTGGACGAGCCAGCGTTGATGCTTCAAGACGTCGTCCTGGGAGTGAAGATGGGCTTGCTCGGCATGGCGGTTCATCCGGGCTTTGCCACGAACCATTGGTTTTATCTCGCCTACAATTACACCAACGCCGCCGGCGCCTTCCGGCTGCGGGTGGTGCGTTATGAGGAGAAGAATAATCAGCTGATCCGGCCGCTCACGCTGATCGAAAACATTCCGGCGTTTCTCAATCACACCGGCTGCCGGTTGCGCTTCGGACCGGATGGCCGGCTCTACATCACCACCGGCGACGCCAACAATCCGCCTGCCGCGCAGTCGCTCGGCGAGCTTTCCGGAAAAATCCTGCGGTTGAATCCCGACGGTTCGATTCCCCAGGACAATCCATTCGTGGGCCGCCCCGGCGCGCGTCCGGAAATCTGGAGTTACGGCCACCGTAATCCGCAGGGCCTGGATTTCCAGCCGGGCACGGGGGACTTATTCGCGGCGGAACACGGCCCGGACAATGGCGATGAAGTGAACCTCATCAACAAAGGGGAAAACTACGGTTGGCCAGTCATTCACCATCGCCAGACCAATGCCACGATGCATTCGCCGCTGCTGGAATTCACGCCGTCCATCGGGCCGTCGGGTCTTTTGATTTATCGCGGTGACGCGTTTCCGCAATTGAAAGGCAACGTGCTGGTCGGCTGCCTGCGCGGGGAAGGTATTTTGCGCGTGCAATTGGACGGCACCCATGTCGTAAACTGCGAGCGTTGGCTGCATCGCCAGTTCGGCCGCATCCGCGATGTTGTCGAGGGGCCGGACGGCTGCATTTATTTCACCACGTCGCAGTTTGATCCGCCAGAGGGAACGCCGCGTCCGGAATACGACATGATTTTACGGCTGGTTCCCACCAATGCGCCGGCCACCGGCCTGCGCCTCGCCACGCCGTGGGGCGGACCGGTCATTGACCCGATGGCCTTTGATCCGGCGACGACGAATGCCCGCGTGCTGGTGGGCGGCTACTGCGCACCGTGCCATGGGCCTGGACTGGCCGGCGGAATGCAGCGCGGACTGATCTACACCAAGTGGCAATATGCAAAAAACGATGACGACATCCGCCGGATTATCCGGCAGGGCATGGGGGAGAAGGGCATGCCGGCATTTGGCAACACCTTGAAAGCTCCGCAGATCGATGCCTTGCTGGGCTATATTCGTGAACACGAATCACCGACCAATGTTCCCCCACCCTTGATTCCACCAACCGTAAACCGCCCGGCCAAACCCGGCGAGTTCGAATAGTGGTTTCAATTTTCTCGACACCCGAAAAGCCTGTCCTAATTTGTTGGTCGTGAAATCAGGATCGGAAAATCTACTGCCGCTGTTGAAGCAATACTTCGGCTTCACCTCGTTCCGCCCGTTGCAGGAGGAAATCATCCGCGATTCACTGGAAGGCAAGGACGTTTTCGCGCTGCTGCCGACTGGCGGCGGCAAATCGCTTTGCTTCCAGCTGCCCGCGCTCACTCGCGACGGTCTCACCGTCGTCGTCTCCCCGCTGATCGCCCTGATGAAGGACCAGGTGGACGCGCTGCAAGCCAGCGGCATCGCGGCGACGTTCCTGAACTCCTCGCTGGTGGTGGGCGAAGGCCGCTCGCGATTGCGGGGTCTGCACAACGGCGAATATCGCCTGCTCTACGTCGCGCCGGAGCGGCTGATGCTTTCGGGATTTTTGGCCGACCTGCAACGCTGGAACGTCAAACTGATCGCCATTGACGAGGCGCATTGCATCAGCGAATGGGGCCATGATTTCCGCCCCGAATACCGCCAGATCGCCGATCTGCGAACGCATTTTCCGAAAGTCCCGTTCATGGCGCTCACCGCCACCGCCACCAGCCGCGTCCGTGAAGACATCATCACGCACTTGAAGCTGCATGAGCCGAAGTGCTACGTCGCCAGTTTCAACCGCCCGAACCTGACCTACCGCGTCCTCGCCAAGAACAAGCCCTATGATCAACTGCTGGATTTCCTCCGCGCGCGACCGAAGGACAGCGGCATCGTGTATTGCATGTCGCGCAAGGCGACAGAGAGCGTGGCGCAACGCCTGAGCGAGGACGGTGTGAAAGCCAGGCCCTATCACGCCGGCCTCACGCCGGCGGAACGCAGCACGCATCAGGAACTGTTTCTGCGCGACAACATCCGCGTAGTCTGCGCGACCATTGCGTTCGGCATGGGCATCAACAAACCCAATGTCCGCTTCGTCGTCCACTACGATCTGCCGAAAAACATCGAAGGTTATTATCAGGAAACCGGCCGGGCCGGGCGTGACGGATTGCCCGGCGAATGCGTCCTGCTCTTCAGCGCCGGCGACGTGGTGAAGCAAACGACATTCATTGACGAGAAGACCGATCCGCACGAGCAGCAGATCGCCCGCGAACAATTGCAGCAGATGGTCCACTACGCCGAATGCGCCGGCTGCCGCCGGAAGGAGTTGCTCGCTTATTTCGGTGAGGCGTTCGGAGTTGCGCCTGATTTTGGTAGCAGCCGACGTGAGGAGGCTCAAAACAAGATTCCGGGAAAAGATCAGAGCCTCCTCACGTCGGCTGCTACGGAGGGAGTCAACTGCGGCGCGTGCGACAACTGCCTTTCGCCGCGCGCCACGTTCGACGGCACGCTGGCCGCGCAGAAGTTTCTCTCGTGCGTCTATCGCATCCGTGAGAAAAACCATTTTGGCGTCGGGCTGAACCACGTGGTCGAAGTCCTCACCGGCGCGGACACGGAAAAAATCCGCAAGTGGGATCACGCGCAGCTTTCCACCTTTGGCATCGGCAAGGAACACAGCCGGCCGGAGTGGGCCGCCATCGGGCGCGAGTTGATCCGGCTCGGCTTTCTCCGCCAGACCACGGAAAAGTTCAGCGTGCTGGAGATCACCAACGAAGGCCGCGCCGCGCTCAAAGAACGGCGAAAAGTCACGCTGACCAAGCCCGTCACCGCGCCGGAAGCGAAAGTCCATCACGTCGGCGAAATCGCCTGTGACGAAGTTTTGTTCGAGCGGCTGCGCGAACTGCGCAAGCGGCTGGCCGACGAACGCGACGTGCCGGCTTACATTGTTTTCTCCGACGTGGCGCTGCGGCAGATGGCCCGAAATTATCCCGAGGGCGAACGCGACTTCGCCCGCATCAGCGGTGTGGGCGAAAAGAAACTGCGCGAATTTGGCGAAGTGTTTCTCCTGGAAATCGCCGCACATCTGTTGACGAATCCGCGCCAGATTTTCGCGGACGATTCCTTCGTCATCCCCGCCGCACAACGTTCCAGCCTGGGCGACACTGCACGCGAAACCTTGCGACGATTTCGCGCGGGCGCGTCCCCGGCGGAAATTGCCGCCAGCCGCCAGCTCGTCGTCGGCACGATCTACGGGCATCTTGCCACCGCGATTGAAGCGGGCGAAGCGATTGACCTGACTCAACTCATCAATGACGAAGGACAGGCAGAAATTGCCGCCGCCTTCAAACGCACTGGCTGGGGAAACATCGTCGGCGCGCGCGAACTGCTCGGCGAAAAATACGATTTCGGTTTGCTGCGGGTTTTCCGCGCGGCGGCGAATGCGAAACGGTAGCGTGGGAAGGATGGTTTTTGGGGAACGCTCGCCCTCACCTGTGTCCTCTCCCCCCGGGGAGAGGATTTTAACCTGGCCCGCTTTCGGTGATTCGGTTGAGCGTCCGGCCAATCCAGTGGCGGAATTTTCAGAAGCGCGGGAAAGGATTCTCCCTCTCCTCGGGGGAGAGGGCCGGGGAGAGGGCGGTCGTTGCTGTAATTGTAGGAGCCGACGTGAGGAGACTCTGAGTAAAAGTTTTTAGTTGAGAGTTGAAGGTTGAGAGTTTGATTTGAGTCTCGTCACCTCGTCTCCTACAAAATTGATGGCGGAGTGCTTTGGCTGGTGCGTTGATTTCTTAACCACACCCCTCTCCCCTCGGAGGGGCGAGGGAGAAGAAATCACCGGCTCATGGACGGCGGCGCGGCATCGGGTGCGCTGCCCCAGTTCAGATTCGGGCGCGGGCCCATCTTGAAAATGAATTTCCCGCCGTTGGCGATGTCGACGTGGCTGAACCACGGCTTGTTCCACGGCTGTCCGTTCAAGGTGACGGATTGGATGTAGAGATTTTTCTCAGAATTATTCTCGGCCTGGATGATCAGATCCTTGCCATTGCCCATGTGAATGATGGCTTCGTCGAAGAGCGGAGTGCCGATGACGTAGTTCGGACTGGCGGGGTCCACGGGGTAAAATCCCAGGGCGCTGAAAACATACCATGACGACGTGGCGCCTTGGTCGTCCATGCCGGGATAGGCGAGGCCGTATTTGTCGCTGCCATACATGAGCGCCAGAATTTTGCGGATGAGTTCCTGCGTCTTCCAGGGCTGGCCGGCGTAGTCGTAATAGTAAGGCACCTGCTGATCGGGTTGATTGCCCTGGCAATAGAGACCGACCATGCCGGTGACGTCGCGGGCGATGCCCTTGGGCTGGTAGGGAGTATTGAAAAAAGTATCGAGCTTGTTCAGGAAATTCGTCCGTCCGCCCAGCAGATTGATCAGCCCCTGCACATCGTGCGGCACTAACCAAAAATTTTGCCAGCCAGTCGCTTCCTTCGACATGTAGTTGTAGTAAGGCTCATACGGATCATACGGTGAAATCCAGGAACCATCGGCATTCCGGCCGCGCATGAAACCGGTCGAGGCGTCGAATACGTTGGTGTAATTGTGCGCGCGGGCGAGGAACATTTTATAGTCGTCGTCCTTGCCGAGTTTTTTGGCGAACTGGGCGAGCGCGTAATCATCCCAGCTGTATTCGAGGGTTTTGTCCGCCCCGGCGTGGCCGTCGGCATTGGGCGGGCTGGGATGTTCCATGAAATCGTCATGCACCCAGCCGTTCTTCTGATACTCGGCCAGATCGCCACGCGGGCCGGCGGGATCGGTGGCGTTCTTGCGGAGATATTCGTAAACGGCGGCGTAGTCGAACGGCAGGCCGCGCTCCCAATCGCCGAGATACATGAACACCGCATGGTCGCCGTAGAAGGAGGTGTGCATCCAGCCGGATTCGCGGGCCATTTCCAGATGCGTGCGCAGGATGTTGGTCTTCACGTCCGGCTCCAGCAACGTGAGCAGCACGATCTGGTTGCGGCCCGTGTCCCAGAAGGCGATCGGGCTGTAACGGTCATATTCTGCGACCTGGCCTTCGGCGTCGCGGCGGCGGAGTTGGGCGCCCTTCTTGACGATGAGCCGCGGCGTGAGCAGCGAGTTGTAGAGCGTGGAGTAAAACATTTCGCGCTGCTGTTCCGTGCCGCCCTTGATTTCAATCAAGTTCAGCTTCTCGGCCCAGAGGACTTTTGCACGCTGAAGAACTTCCTCGAAGTCGCGGGAATCGGCGTCCAACTGTTGCTGGGCGGCTTCAAACGTGCGCCCCGCAGCAATGCGGACGAGGATTTGTTCGCCCGCCGTGGCGGAGAATTCGAGGTAAGCTCCCGCATAACTGCCGGAGTTGGAGCGCGACTCAGGTCGCACAGAGTCATCCCTCCGCACTCGCGCCCCTTCCAACTGCGGTTGGTTTTGGCGGAACGTGCCGAAGGCTTTGAAGGGCTTGGAAAATTCGGCAACGAAACAGCGACCGCCGCGCTGACCGCGTCCGCGAACGGTGCGGTCGCCCACGATTTCAATACTATTGTCGCCGGCGCCCAGATCCATCAACACCGTGCCGCGTTCCGTCCCGGGAAAAGTGAAGCGATAAAATCCGGTGCGTTCCGTCGTGGTCAGTTCGGTCCGGATGCCGCTGTCCGGAAAGCGCACCGAGTAATAACCAGGCGAAGCTTTTTCGGACGTCTTGTCATAAGGCGACGCGTAGGTGCGATCGGGCGGCACATTCCAATCGCCCACCACCGGCATGATGGTCAATCCCGGCATCGGTGAGGAAAAGCCCAGCATCGTCCGGCGCGAATGAACGTAGGGAAAAATGATGCCGTGATTGCCGGCGGCTTCGGTCAAATCCTTGTTGATCGGTCCCAGAATGATGTCGCGATGCGGCAGCGCCGGGCCGGGAAAGGTAAAACCGCTGTAAGCCTCTTCACCGCGCGGCGGGGCGTTCCCCAACAGTTCGGGTTTGTCGAGCGATGCCGTGCCGACGAGCGGGTTGGCGTATTCCACGGGCGTTTTGCCGGCAACGGAGTCTCTCGTCAGAAAGCAAACCAGAACCAAGGCGACCAACCACCTCGGCGAGAAATTGTAAATCATAAGCCGATATTAAACTGTTCTGCGATCTCCCGTAAACCTTATCCAACGTCAAACTCCATTTCAGTTCGCACCTTCCACTTGTTCCGCGCGTAGCACACGATACTCGTGGGTCCACTTATCAATCCGGCACGCCGGCTGGTAGTCGCAATATTCACACGGCGTCTGCTTGCCTTTGCGATACGGGTCCACCTGCGCTGCGCCGGAGAAAATCCTTTCTCCCAACGCGCGCAGCTGCGTTTCAATGCCGTCGAGCAGTTTCTCAAATTCGACGCGCGGCAGGGCTTCGGTGGAGCCCGCGTAAAGCTCCCCGTTATTCTTCAACCGGTAATTGAACTGATCCTTCGCGCGGATGTGATCCAGCTGGTCGAGAACGCCCGCATCAAATCTTCCGGTGTGGCGATACGCCTTGCGACGTGACTCGCCCGCATCCGCCAGGATTTCCGTGCGCGAGCCGCCGCCGTTATAATCGCCGCGCAAGTTGACATAAAACGCGCCAGCGGGAATGATTTTTTCCCGCCCGGAAATGTCACGGGGATTTTTCCAATGTCGCAGCGCGCCGAGATACGCGAGCAACTGCAGTTGCACGCCGTTCTCGACCAGAATTTTTTCCAGCTTCTTGCCCCCGGATTTGTAATCCGTCACCACCGCCAGCGCGGCATCGCCAGCCGGATCGCGCCACAGGTCCACGCGATCGATCCGCCCCTGCAGCGCCAGCTTGTGTCCGCCGCCGAGATCCAATTCCCAGGCGGGCGCACGGTCGTCCTTGCCCCCGAAGCCGAGTTCCGCCTCCGCCGGATCGAATTCATACTGCGCGCGCATCCACGTCACGATGACCGCAACGAAATCCTGCAATGATTCCGCCAGCACGCGCGCGGCAAAAACCGTCGCCGCCGAATCCCGGAACAGCCCGTCGCGGAAATGCTCCATCTGCGCCGACACAATCTTACCGACACGTTCACGGGCCTCCGCCGGCTCAAGGTCGCGCCAGCGCCTGCCTTCCGCCGAGAGCTGTTCGTGAAAGATTTTCAGCACGTCGTGCTGGAAGTTGCCGCGCTCGCGGGCGTCCAGCTCGAACACTTTCCGCTCCCCGGCGCGCAGGCCGACACGGACGAAAAACTTGAACGGGCATTGGGCGAATTCTTCCAGCCGGCTGACGGACGATCGCAACACCGGGCCGTAAAGTTTTTTGGCCAGCGCCGGCGACAAGGTTTCCTTTTCATCCGGCTCGTGCAATGCGCCCAGGCTTTCCGCGAGCGATTTCAGCGCGGGAAGTTCAAGCAACTCGTTGAATCCTTCCTTCTCAGATTGGCCCGGAGTGCATCCGCCCCCGGATGCAGCGATGTCCGAATTGCCGACGGGTTGCGGGGTTGCGGAGCGATCTGGCATGGTCACATTGCTGCGCCCGGGGACGGGCGCACTCCGGCCGGAACCGCTGTGTCTGAAAATCTCCTCCACCAATTCACTCGCGTGCCCGGCATCGGCGGGTGCGATTGCGCCACCGAACTCTTCGACTTCCAGTCCCGGGAAAATGTGCCGGAGATGCGCGACGAACGGCGACGGGTTCAAAGCCTTGCCCTCGGCATCCTGACGCGAAAAGGAGACGACCAGTTTTTCGCTGGAACGGGTGCAGGCGATGTAGCCGTAGTAACGCTCGCGGGCCAGACGTTCGCGCAAATCCGGGCCAAGTGAAACGGGCAATTCGTCACGATCGGCATCGGTCAGAATGGTGGGGGCGGCGGGGGTGGCGGGGAACACGGTTTCATTCACGCCGAGAACCAGCGCGAGTTTCAAGTCGGGATTGCGTGCGCGATCAATCGCGCCGACGAGCACCTGGTCCAGCGCGGGCGGCACCACGCCGACCGTCAGGTTCGCCAGGCCGGCTTCCAAAACGGGCAACCAGTCGCGCAGCGTCAGCTGTTCGTTTGAGAACGCCAGCGCCAGATTGTCCAGCCAGTCGTTCATCTGGCCCCAGACCGTTGAATGATGTGACAGGTGATATGTGACGGGTGACACGTTTTCTTCATCGCGCGTCCAGCGTTCCAGCGTCGGTTCGACATCCAAGTCGCTCCAGAGTCCGCGCAGCGCTTCGGCGAGCTGCGAGCCGGTGGGCCGGGCATTGGCGAGCGTTGCGAAGAATTTTTCAAACGGCGGAAAGATGCTTTTACGCAATCGCTCGCTGGCTTCGTCAGGTAATGATTCGCGCCACTTCTTGCCACGCCAGCCGAATTCCAGCGCCGCATTTTCCAGTTCGTCAATCCGCTCCTCCGGCACCGGCGAAAAGCCGGCCTTAAGCGCGGCGAACCAGTCATCCGGCTGCCAATCGAACGCGACGGTGCGGAGGGCGCTGCGGGTCAACTCGGCAAGCGGGTGATGGGCGACGGATTCGCGCCGGTCGAGGAAAAAGGGGATTCCGTAGCGGGCAAAAGCGCGCTCGAGGGGTTTGTGGGAGGCATCCAGATTCCGGACCAACACGGCGCATTCACGGAACCGTCCGCCGCCGCGGGTGAATTTGAGAATTTCGCGCGCGGCAAACATGGCTTCGGCTTCAGCATCGGGGCAGGCGATGACACGAACCGCTGACGGATGATGGATGATGGAGGATGGATCATGAAATGGCCGCGACCAGCTGACTTCCAGTCGCGCAAGTTCCGGCGTTTTGGCGAAGCGTGTTGGGCCTGAGTCGCGCTTGAGGGTTTCAAGGCTGACCTCGCAGCCCGGAATCGTTTCCAGCCGCTGCCGGCATTGTTGAAACGTCTTTCCGACGGCGGACCAGATCGACAGCCAGGAATGCTCACCCGTTTCGGCGGCGGATGGGTCGAGACAAAAGGCGAGCGTGGTCCGGTCACTCGCCGGAATCACCGCGGCGAGAAGATCCAACTCCTGCGGTGTCATCTCGGCGAAGCCGTCCAACCACAAGCTCTGAATTTTTAATTTTGAATTTTTAATTTTGAATTGATCCCGCAGCGCGATGGTGGCGACTTCCAGCAGGTGATTGCCATCCTGCAATTCGTGTGCGGTCAGCCAGCCGGCATATTTTTCCAGCAACAGCGCGAGGTCGTGGAGCTTGGCGCGCAGTTCCCGATGCAGGCCTTCCTGCCGGGCGAGCCCGCGCAGTTTGTCAGCCGTGAGCTGGTGCTGCTGCAATTCGTTGAGCAGACGTCCCAGTTCCTGCGCGAAGCCGGGACGCCGGGCGCTGCTGCGGAACAATTCCAATTCACCGGCGTGCCGGAGCAGCAGGGCGCGCAGCACCATGACGCGGCCTTCGTCGCTTAAAAATTTCGGCGGGGTGACGCCCAGTCCATCCAGAACGAATTGGGCCAGGCGCTCGAAGGAGAAAATGTGGAGTCGCGTGTAGCCCTGGAGCAAATCGTCCGCGAGCAACTGGCGTTCAAGCTGGAACGTGGCCTGTTTGGGCGCAATCAGGATCAGCGGCGGGCCGGCGGGCGCGGCCACCAGCGCGGCACGCACTTCCGCGAGGCAACGGAACGTCTTGCCGCTGCCGGCGGGGCCGAGGAGAAAGCGCGCGTGCACGAAAGATTTTAACGCAAAGACGCAAGGACGCAAAGCCACAAACGAATTTATTTCTGGAATCTTTGATTTTCCGCCAGTGTGAATATCCCTGTCTTGCGTGCGCCGCTCGCTGGGGGGTAAATTCAGGTCATGTCGCACGCGGACTTTGTTCATTTGCATCTGCACACCGAGTATTCATTGCTCGATGGTGCCTGCCGTCTGGACCGGCTGGTGGACAAGGCGCATGAGTTGAAATTTGCCGCGCTCGCCATCACCGACCATGGCGCGATGCATGGGGCGATTGAATTTTATCAGGCCGCGCGCGCGAAGGGCATCAAACCGATCATCGGCTGCGAAGTTTATGTCGCACCGGGCAGCCGGCTGGAAAGAAAATTAAGCGGAGGGGAAAAGTATCATCACCTCGGCCTGCTCGCGAAGGATGAGGCCGGCTACAAGAATCTCATCAAGCTCACGACGGCGGCACACCTGGAGGGCTATTATTACAAGCCGCGCATTGACAAAGAAATCCTCGCAGCGCACAGCGGCGGGTTGATCGCGCTGTCCGGCTGTCTCGCCAGCGAGATCCCCGACTGGATCATGAAGGACCAGCTGGACAAGGCGCGCGACGCCGTGGATTTCTTCAAGCAGACACTCGGCGCGGAAAACTTTTTCCTCGAACTGCAGAACCACGGCATCCCGGAACAGGCCAAGGTCAACAGCCACTTGATCAAGTGGGCGAAGGAATTCGGCCTGAAGCTCGTCGCGACCAATGATGTGCATTACGTCGAGAAAAGCCATTCGCACGCGCACGATTGCCTGGTCTGCATCGGCACGCAATCCCTGTTGAGTGACCCCAAGCGCATGAGCGCGGGCTATGTGCCGGAACAGTTTTATCTGCGCAGTGCCGACGAAATGAAGGCACGGTTCGCCGAGGTGCCGGAGGCCGTCTTGAACACGCGGGAGGTTGCGGAGATGTGCAATCTGGAGATCGAATTTGGCAAACTGCATTACCCGGTCTTCCATCCGCCGGAACATTTCACGCGCGAAGGATTTTTGCGGCAATGGCTGGCGGAAGGACTGTTCACCCGCTACACCATCCATGCGAAGGCAGTCGGCAAGGAGTTCATGGTCGAGGGAATTGATGATCCCACGCGGCTGCCGACCTATCAATCTTCTGCAGAAGACGCCGTGAGGAGTCTCACTCCAAGTTCGGGAGAAAAGTTAGAGCCTCCTCACGTCGGCTCCTACGACATCAGCAATCCCGCCGTGGCCGCCGCCGTCAAAACTGTGATTGACCGTTTGGACGTGGAAATGGAAGTCATCGAGAAGACCGGGTTCATCTCCTACTTTCTCATCGTCGGCGATTTCATCCGTTACGGACGCAGCAAAGGCATCTCGTGCGTGGCGCGTGGCAGTGCCGCCGGCTCGCTCGTCACCTATCTCCTGGAGATCGCTAACGTGGATCCGATCCGCTACGGGCTGCTGTTCGAGCGCTTCCTGAACCCCGAGCGCGTGAACCCGCCGGATATCGACATTGATTTCGCCGACGACCGACGCGCGGACGTCATCGAATACGTGCGCCAGAAATACGGCAATGAATCCGTCGCGCAGATCATCACCTTCGGCACGATGGGGGCAAAAAGCGTCGTGCGCGACGTGGGCCGCGTGATGGGTCTGGGCTACGGCGAATGCGACCGGCTCGCGAAGATGATTCCGTTCGATCTCAAGATGACGCTGGAAAAAGCGCTCAAACAATCGCCGGAATTCAAGGAGGCTTACGAGACCGAGGAAGTCACCCGTGAGTTGGTTGACACCGCGCTGATTCTCGAGGATCTCACCCGCAACGCCAGCGTCCATGCGGCTGGCGTCGTTATTGGTGACCAGCCGCTCGTGAATCTGCTCCCGCTCAAGACCGACGAAGATGGCGCGATCGTCACCCAATATGCGATGGGGCCCGTCGGCGATCTCGGTTTGCTGAAGATGGATTTTCTTGGTCTCAAAACGCTGACCGTCATCCGCAACACTTGCGAAATGGTCAAGCGCACGCAAGGCATTGAGATCAACATTGACCAGTTGCCGCTCGACGACAAGAAGACCTACGACCTGTTGAACCGCGCGGAAACTTTGGGCGTGTTCCAGCTGGAATCGGGCGGGATGCGCGACCTGTGCAAAAAATTCCAGATCAGTTCCGTGGAGCACATCACCGCGCTCGTGGCGCTGTATCGTCCCGGCCCGATGGATCTCATTCCCGACTTCATCAAGCGCCGGCACGGCGAGATCGAGATCAAATATGAGCACCCGCTGCTCGAACAGATTTCCAAGGAGACCTACGGCATCTTGATCTATCAGGAGCAGGTCATGCAGGCGACGCAGTTGCTGGCCGGCTACTCGCTCGGCAGCGCGGATCTTTTGCGGCGCGCGATGGGCAAGAAAAAAGTCGAGGAGATGCAGAAGCAGCGCGAGTCCTTCGTCAAGGGCTGCCAGGAGAAGAACAACATCCCCAAGGCCAAGGCGAACGCGATCTTCGATTTGCTGGAAAAGTTTGCCGGTTACGGCTTCAACAAATCGCACGCCGCCGCGTATGCCGTCGTCGCGTATCAAACCGCGTATCTGAAGGCGAATTATCCGGTGGAATTTTTCTGCGCCATGATGACGAACGACATGGCCGTCACGGAAAAATTGAGTCAATACATCGCCGAGGCGCGCGCGATGAAGATCGAGGTGCTGCCACCCGACGTGAACGAGAGCCAGATGTATTTCGCGCCGGCACCCGATGGCAAAGCCATCCGTTTCGGCATGGCGGCGATCAAGAATGTGGGCGAAGCCGCCGTTGAAGCCATTTTGAAAGCGCGCAACGAAGGCGGGAAATTCAAAACCCTTTCGGAATTGTGCGAACGTGTGGACGGCCGTTCGCTGACGCGCAAAACCATTGAAGCCCTGGTCAAGACCGGCGCGTGCGACGGCTTCGGCCAGACGCGCGCCACCCTGTTTGCCCAGATCGAGCGCACCCTGGCGCGCGCGGCCAGCATCCTTTCCGACAAACAGAAGGGACAGAGTTCACTTTTCGGAGCGCTCGAAGAAAAATCGCCGCCGATGCCGGAAGCCATTTCCAATTTGCCCGAATGGCCGCAGCATGAACTGCTCGCGCACGAGAAGGAATTGCTCGGCTTCTACGTCACCGGCCATCCGCTCACGCCGTTCGTTCCGATTCTGGAAAAATATTGCCTCGCGACCACCGCGAAGCTGGCGGAATTGCCGAACCGCAGCCTGACCCGCATCGGCGGCCTGATTGCGGCGGTGCAGCAGGGCATGTCCAAGAAGAGCGGCAAACCTTACGCGATGGTGACGCTTGAGGACCTCGAAGGCTCGGTGCAGATCCTCTGCATGAACGAGAATTACGACAAATACCGCGGGCTGTTCGTGGAGAACAAGGCGATCCTCGTCATCGGCGAAGTAAACACCGGCGAAGACCGGCCCAAAATTTTTCCGCAGGAAATCATGCCGCTCGAGGACGCGCCGAAGAAATACACCAAACAGGTTCATCTGCGGCTGCACACCGCGCATTTGAAACCGGATGACATGGCGGCCGCGTTTGAACTGGTGTCCACGCATCCGGGAAAGTGTCCGTTGCTGCTGTGCTTCATGCGTCCGGCCGGTGAAACCATTTTCATGGACACGAATGAACGGTTTGGGGTTGCCCCGTCGTTGCAATTGCAGCAGGCGGTGGATTCCCGGTTCGGCGAGGACACGTATTACGCGAAGGTGGACACCAGCCTGCCCGAACGCGCGCGGCGCAGTTGGGAAAAGAAAAACGGTTCCGGCGGCGGCAACACCGACGAATAGGCAAGAACACCCGCCGTAATTTTTTAAATCTGCGGCGGCCATCGGTTTGTTCGGTGCCGGCGGCGCGTTGGACTGCGCAGGAGCTTTGGTCGGGGAGAAAACCTGCCCGCCGATGACGCGATGACCGCCGTGCGCGCCGTGGACATGCCGCCGTTGTCCCGCGCCGGATACACCCGGACTCCGAAGTGGCAACGAACGTCGCCGCACGTCGCGCCGCCAGCCGCCATCCAGCAAACTTGAACCGTGGAAAACCTCCGCCGGCTGGGGCTGGCCAATTATTCCACACTTTGCAAAGTGTGGAATTACGCCAGAGACGGACCTGCCCGGAAGCGCCACATCGAGTTGCCGCCGTTACGATGCCAAAAAGGAGGTTTCACGATCTCATTGGATTCGGCGCGACAAAGCCGAGGGGCCTGCCATTTCCACACTTTGCAAAGTGTGAAACTTCCCGCTGCGCCACGTGGCAGGCCTGGCCGGTAGCTTCGCTGGGATCATGCGACTTCCGTAAAGCATTGGAACTGCATCTTCGGAATTCGGATCAGGCCGGCCGCTTCATTTCAAAACGATCCGTCGTGCGGCAATACCAGTTCGGGCTGGCCATGCGTCCGACCACGTGAAACAACTCGCTGCGAATCCGCTGCGTTTGCGGGTCGAACAGTTCGTCGCGCACCTGGATGCGCTTCACGAGGCCGATGACGAGCCGGTTGCCGCCGATCTGCAGCGTGCCCCATTCCAGGCATTCGAGACTCGCCGGGGATTCGGCGATGCGCGGCGGTTTCACGACGGAGCTGGGCGCAGTGGTGAGGCCGGCGCTTTTCAATTCGCTTTCGCCATAAGGCAGCGTCGCCGCCGTGAGGTTCATCGCTGCCGCCGTTGTTTCATCCACGAGATTCACGACGAATTCGTGCGTCAACCGGATGTTGCGCGCGGTGTCCTTGGGCGTGCCATCTTCGCGGTCGCCGGGGCAAAAGCCGACGATGGGCGGATTCGCCCCCAGCACATTGAAGAAGCTGAACGGCGCGGCGTTCACCACGCCATCGGGTCCGAGCGTTGTCACCCAGGCAATCGGACGCGGCGTGACCAGCGAGGAGAGCAGCGCGTAAGCGCGGCCGGCGTGTCTGCCTTCCAGATCGAGTTCCATAATTTGAAATTGTTTCTGCTGGATGGCAGGCAGGTCAAGCCCGCCGTTGCCTGACTGCCACCAGAATGACGGCGATGAGTTTGGTATTTGGTTGCGCGCCAATTTTCCGACGCGTCGGGCCTTCATTGCCGGGTGGATCGCTGATCAGCCTGATGTATCGAGGCCTGGCCGGGACGATTCAAGAGCCGATGCAAGCGATGCAACGGTCAAGCTCGTCAGGACGAGGATTCCAAGCGCCTCGCGCAGGCCAATCAACTCGGCCACGAAGCCGATCACGGGTGGGCCGGCCAGAAAACCCAGATAGCCGAGCGTGGTCACCGAGGCGATGGCGACGCCGGGCGAAATTCCCGGCGTGCGACCCGCCGCCGTGAAGACCATCGGGACGACGGTGGCAAATCCGGCCCCGACACAGCCAAATCCGATCAGCGCGGCGACCGGTTGCCCGAAGACCAGGGCGATCGCCAGCCCGGTTGCCGCCAGAATTCCTCCGGCGCGCACCAGCGTCACCGGTCCAAAACGCGCCGAGAGTCCGTCGCCCAGGAATCGTCCCGCCGCCATCGCCAGCGAGAACGCCGCATAACCCGCCGCCGCCAGTCCTTCGCCCGTCAGCAGGTTGTTTCGCAGATACACCGCGCTCCAATCGGCCATCGCGCCCTCGCCCGCCATCACGCACAGCGCTACGGCTCCCAACGCCAGGAGTCCCGCCGTGGGTCGCGGAAATCTCCTGCTCTTCTCATGCACGGCTGCGTGGACCGGTTCGCTGGTGAGCAGATGTGGGACGATGAGAAAGACCCCGGCAAACGAGACGAGCGCCACAAGGCCCAAGTGAACCAGCGGCGTCACGCCCTGCGACGCGATCAAACCGCCGGTTGCCGCGCCCGCCAGACCGCCGGTGCTCCACAATGCATGAAACGACGACATGATCGGCCGACGGTAAAGTTTTTCGACGACGACGGCTTGCGCGTTCATCGCCACATCCAGCGCGCCGTGAAACGCGCCGAACAGAAACAGGGCGAAGACAAAGGCCGTCACGTTTGGCGCGAGAATCAGCACCGGCAGCAGCGCGCAATACAGCAGCGCGGTCACTTTTGAAATCCGTTCGCTGCCGAACCGGCCGCTGAGCATTCCACCCAAGGGCATCGCGACCACCGCCCCGAGCGCCACGGCCAGCAAGACCATTCCCAACTCCCCGTTACCGAGTGCGCGGGCTGATTTCACGGCAGGAATGCGCGAAACCCATGACGCGAACAACGCTCCGTTCAGGAAGAACAGCGCCGCCACAGCCAGCCGGGCGGCACGCAGTCGCGGAGGCATGGGCGCGGGCGCGACCCAGGCTTGATTGAGAACGGCTTCTTGCATGATGGTGTCCTCAGTGAACCAAGGCCATCTGTCTGCCATCGATTCGATCGGCCGCCTTATGGAACGTGAGCCGGTCGGTGCGGATTTTGTCCCAGTCCTGCAACGCCAGCCCGTGGGACGTGAACAATTCGCGGATCTGACGCGCGTTCCATTTGAGGATGTCTTCGAGGATCGGCACCAGCACGCTCAACGCGTCGTCACTCAGCACGGTGCGTTTGGCGATGCGGCCGATGGCTTTCGTCTCGGACACCGCGATGGTGTGGCCGGCGCGGCTGTTGACGTGGTGCATGACGTAGAGATCGGAGCTGCCGTCGCCAACGTAGATGACGCGGTCGGGACTGATCTTGAGTTTAACCTCCAACTCCTGCAGCACGGCGATCTTGCCGTAACCGGCCGGCGCCCGCAAAACGCTTTCAATCTCGCCCGTAATCCGGTCGTGACTGAACTCCGTCCCGAAAACATTTTCCGGCGGCACAATTCCTTCCAGCGCGGACTGGACCACCAGCCTTGGCCCGGCGGAGATGACGTAGAAATGAAAACGGTTGCCATCAAAATCTCCCCGCAACGCGTCGGCAAACAATTTCACGTCGTCCTTCAAGCGGACACGCCTGCCGGCTTCGATCAAATGCTCACGGCGCACGCTGCGAAACTGCGGATCATGGCGCAACAGATACGCCAGCTCCGCGCCCTGATGCACCAGGTTTGAATACGCCAGGCCCGCGACCTTGGCTTCAAAATCCCTGATGCCCAGCAGTTCGCTCAACACAAGACCTGAATCGTTGAAGCTCAGCGTCTGGTCAAAGTCGCTGGCGACGAGATACTGATTCGTTCCGTTCGTTTGGTTTGGTGTGTTCATAGTTGTTTCTTTGTCCGATGAGGTGGCCCGCCGCGAAACCACGCCGCGGACGGTTGAAGGTGTTCCGTGACATTGAACGGATGCGCACCACAAATGATTCCCCAACGCTCCAGAGCAGTTCAAGGAACCGCCGGCGTGGCGCCATCAACGATTTGCTTTTTACCCTCATCCACTCCATACCTAACGTGTGCACAACCCCCGCACCAGAGCAGGGTGGAACAGACAGCGAGGAAGTTGACATGACAGCTTCCGAAGCTGTCAGCAGCCCGCGGCAGGGAATGAATATCGAAACCAAACATCGCGAAATCTCGCGGCAACTGCTGGCCGAGATTGCGGTCGGCAAGTACGGCCCGGCGGGACGGCTGCCGAGCGAGACCCAGCTCGTCAAACGCTTCGGCGTGTCGCGTCCGACGGTCGCCCGCGCGTTTCGGGAATTGCAGAATGAGGGCCTGATCGAACGGCGGGCCGGCTCGGGCACCTACGTGCGCCGCCAGACCGGCTCGGCCGCCAACACGCGTCAACTTGGCCTCCTCATTCCCGGACTCGGTGCGGTGGAAATCTTCAGCATCATCTGCGGCGAGATCGCCAGCCTCGCCCGCGCGCAGGACTACACCGTTCTGTGGGGCGATTCCGCCCAACCCGGACAGGACGAGAACATGAGCCGGGAGCATGCCGTTGAATTGTGCGGCCAGTTCATCGCGCGCCGTGTGGCGGGCGTCTTTTTCGCGCCGTTCGATCTGGCGGACGGAAAGGCGGACGTGAATCACCGCATCGCCGAACGCTTCAGCCAGGCGGGCATTCCCGTGGTGCTGCTCGACCGCGACCTCGTGCCGTTTCCCCAACGCAGCCGTTTCGATCTAGTCGCGAGCGACAATATCGCGGGCGGCAGTCTGCTGGCCGAGCATTTATTGAAACTCGGCTGCCGGCGGATCGCCTTCGCGGCGTGGCCCGGTTTTCCCTCCACCGTGCAGGCGCGCATCGCCGGTGTGCGCGAAGCCTTGGTGCGTCAGGGGATCGAAGCGCCGCCCGACTGGATCCACATCGGCAATGTGGAAGACGTGAAGTTTGTCCGCTCGCTGACCGGCGGCCGGCGCTGGGACGCGGTGATCTGCGCCAACGATGTCACCGCCGCCCAATTACTTCGCGCCTTGTATAAAAATAATGTCTCCGTGCCGCGCGACCTGCGCATCGTGGGCTTCGACGATGTGAATCACGCCGCGCCGGTCAGCGTTCCACTCACCACGATTCATCAACCCTGCCGCGAAATTGCCGTCATTGCGTATCGGGCGCTGATCGAGCGTATCGCCGAACCGACACTGCCGGCCCGCGCGTTGTCGCTGACGCCGCAGCTGGTTGTTCGCGAATCCTGCGGCGCGTATCTGCCGCGGAAGGAAAAGGCGTATTGACTGCAGCGCCGGCCGGCACCCTCGAAAAGATTACTTCACGGTTTCCTGCGTGAGGACATGCCACTTCGGGCGCTGCCAGCTTTGGCGGAACTGCGTCACGTTCGATTCCACCGCCTTGCCCTCGCGCTCATGGCCGTCGAGAAACGCGACGAACTGGAATTGCGCATTCGTCGTGCCGTATTGTTGATCGAACTGGCGGACGATCAGATTCGCCGGCAGCAGCTGACGCCCCAGCATTTCCTCCAGCGGCAGATGCAGTCCCGTCATGCCCTGCGCCGGCTCGTAGGATTTATAAACGAGTTCGGTGCAGACCAGCTCGGAGTCGGTCGCGAAATCAAAATTGAAATCGTAAGGCCGCCCCGCGTAATGGAACGCCCGCAGGATCGCCTCGGCTTTTTCCGTCTTCGGCAGCAACGGCCGCAGCACCACCACCGAATCCGCATCCGCGCAATGTTCGAGCGGGGTGAAGGAAACTCCTTCACTCATCGCCTCGATGACGCGCGTCAGATGTCCGTGCTCGTGCGGCTTGAGGCTTTCCAGATAGTTGTTTGAGGAACGTGCCTGAACCAGCTGTTCAAAATTGCTGTTGGTTTCGTTCTGGGTTTTTATCCAGTCCAGCACCGTGGGATCGGAAAAATATTGCAAGCGTTCCTCCGGCGTGCCGATGTAGAGCGCGGCATGCGGCCAGAATCCGGGCAGGCCGATGTTGGACAGAAACCATTCCCGTCGCACCAGCAGAACATCGCCGGGAAGCAGCACCTGGCGCAACCGTGCGATCTGCGCGGCGGTGATCAGCGCATGATCCATCCGGTGAACTTTTGTGTCCCCCATCCATTCCGACACGCCCGCCTGCACCGGAAACCACGCCGAGCTGCCAGCGTTCTGCAAAATCTTCAGCGCGTTTTTCGCCGTGAGCAGTTCGCCCTGGCCCCGGCCCTGTTTCAAGATGGCGTCGGCGTCAGCGTCCATCGTCGCCTGCAACCCGGCCGGCGCCTGGCCGCGCATGGTTTTGAACAGCACCGCCTGCGCGCCGAAATCCGTGGCGGTGGCGACGTTGAGAAAGCGAAATTTCAGTTTGGAATAGGTTCCCGCCGGCAGGCCGAGCTCGGGCACGGGTTCATTCAGAATGGTGTCGAGAAAGGGATTCTTCCCGGCCAACGCCACGAATTCGAGGCCGAACCGATACTTCGCCAGAAAGGCGGCGTAGCCGATGGTAAAGGATTTTTCCCGGCGTTCGCCCGAAAGCTGGAACCAGTCGGCGTGATAGGCATCCAGCGCGTCCAAGGCCACCAGGTAATCCAAATATGTCTTCCATGCCTGCCACAATACCTCTTTTTCCTCACGGCGCGGCAGGCGCAATTCAGTGGTCTTGTCGAGCGGGAAGAGATTGGTCTGGGTTCGGGCGAACGCAACCGTGTTCGACAGCCCGGTCCGATAGACGGCGGCTAATTTCAAGTCGCCACCGATACGCTCATTCTGCCCGGCGCGGTCCAGCTCATGCAACGGGAGGATTCCGGCGTGAACCCCCGCACAGCCGAAAATCAGCAAGATGACGGCCCATAAATTTCGCATTGGGGGGAATATTGCCCATTCGCTTTCCCGAAGAAACTACTTCTTGAAACAATTTACCCGCGCCGCGCGCGTCCGGGAACAGGCTGCTTATCACCGGTTCCGGAGCGGCATCAATCCGAAGTGCAGTGCCAACCAGACGGGCACCGCGAATATCACGATGGCGATCAAGCGGTCCCAGGTCCAATCCATGCCGATGTGCGCCTGGATCGGGAAGAGGGTGATCATGAAATAATTTGCGAAGCGGGTGTGGCCCAGGAAACGCAAACGCTTCGGAAATTTTTTGCGGAACCCGCTCACCAGCGCCACCACCCCCAGCGCGATGACCAGAAACGTGACGAGCAGATTGACCGGCAGCATCGCCTCCCATTCCAGATACTTCCCGTTTGCGGCATGCGGAATGAAGAATGGCCAGAGCCACTGCGCGCCCGCCCAGAGAAAGCTGAATCCTGTCTGGATCGCCGTGCGGAAACTCGCCTTGTCCGAAGTCAGTTCATTCAGCAGCAGGCCAAAATAGAGCGGCACAATGCCCCAGATCAGCACGGCGTGCTCAAACGGCGTTACAATCAATTCGCTGAACGTATGCCAGTATTGTCCCATCCTTGATCACATCAGGTGCGGTTTGATTTTTACCACGACTCAACGCCTCCAGCGGGCCCGGCACTCGAAGCCGGCCGCGACCACGGCAATGCCGGCCAGCGCGGGGAATGCCACCGCCAATCGCCAAGCCAGGTGGCCGCGGTGTTGGGCACTTTGGAAAAAAGTTTCACGATCTTTGCCGGGAAATGATCGCGAAATCGGGACCGTTCGTAAAACTTAATTGTGTCGCCCCTCCCGGTCTTGATCAGGCTGCCGGCCGATAATGCCCGGCGAAGGATCATCAAAGACGGTCGTTTTGATTTTTCTGGTGTGAATCCGCCCCGGACGTTTTATCAATTCCGGGCTGGCCGGTGCCGGCCACCGCGGGCTTCTCCATCGCCGCCTCATATCCGGGATCCGTCACCCGGTTGAAGATTACCACGGCGGTAAACACCGTTACCGCCACCAACGCCAATGCGATCAATCCTTTGATGGTTTGCATAGTCCCGGATTGGATGTTTTCGGGTGCGGTTTTGTTCAAAATTTTATCCACCCCCTCTTTGATGTCCGCCGGGATGTCGACAATGACTTCCGCCTTCGGCTTCGCGCCTTGCGGTCCGCCGTGGTGGAGACGCACGCGCACCACGTCATGCCGCCGGCGGATCACCGAAGTGCGCTTGATAGGATTGGTAAGCCGCTGCGTCCGCCAGCATGGATTCCATGGCCGCGATCAACGGCTCAAGCCGCCAGAAACCGGAGAACACCGCGCGATCTCCAATGTTGGAGTCCAACACGAACGCCGGCCTTTGCGTCACTTGCAACGCATGAAAAGCCGCCGTCGCCGACCGCACGCGCTTTTCTACTTCCGCCGACCGCGCCTTCGCCAGCAAAGTTGCTTCATTCAACCCCGCCGCCTTCGCGGCGATGGCGGCGGATAAATTCCAGTCCGCGATCTTCTGTCCCTCGCGCATCGCCGCCTCCATCAGCGCCAGCCGCACGCGGTCATCCGTCACGCCAAAATCCTTCGCCGCTTCCGCCACGCAGTTGGCCGCGAGAAATTCCGGTTGCACCGGATCAAGCCAGCCCGAATGCAGCCTGAACGGCGACCGGACAATCGTCCCGCTCCGCCGGTAAAACCAGTCCGCCTGCCCGCGCGATTTCGACATGCTTTCCGCGTCGAGCAAGGCGATCTGCCATTCAAACTCGACCGGCGACTTCGCATGGCGCCGCTTTAATTCCGCCCAAGCCGATTCGGCCCAGTAACACCAGGATGAAGTGACGTCGAGATAGTAGGTGACTTTGAGGTTCATGCCTTTTTGGTAGCAGCCGGCGTGAGGAGGCTCAAATCAAATCGGCAGCCCAACCTGGGAGCGCAACTGAGGTTTACACACACCGCCTCGCTCCGTTCACGCCTGCGGATCGCCGGGATGACGCCCGAACCGGCTTCGGCGCGAGCCAGAGGGGAGCGCGCTGGAAAGGCGGCGCTTCAGCCGCGGGACTTCTTGGATCGCGCGGTCACCAGCTTCAGGAATTCATTGGCGGCGCGGCCCGGGGGACGCTGTTTGGGCCAGACGGCGACAATCCGGCGTTCGGGTTTTGGCGATTGCAGCGAACGATAATCAAGCCGGTCGCGGTGCACGGAGTTTGCGGCCATCTCGGGAATCAGGGAAAGTCCCATGCCCGCGCTGACGAGCAACTGGATCGTCTCCAGTTGCGCGCTGCGGAAACTGATGTTGGGACGCACATCGCGCCGGTCGCAGAAGTTCAGCACCTGCTGGCCGAGACAATGCCCTTCCTTCATCACGATGAGCCGTTCCTGTTTCAAATCGTCAGCGTTCACCGTGCGCTTGCGGGCGAGGGGATGTTTGGGGGGCAGCGCCAGCAACAGCTCTTCCGTGAACAACTCCCGGACTTCCAGCCGTCCGTCATGAATCGGCTGGCTGGCCAGGGCGAAATCAATCTCGCAAGCCAGCAGGAGTTTCAACAGGTGCGCGGTCGTGTCCTCCTGCAACACGAGTTCCACGCCAGGATACTGGTCCGCGAACACCGGCAGCACTGCCGGCAACAGATAGGGCGCAATGGTCGGCAGCACGCCGATGGCGACCGTCCCGCGCAACAGCTCCGTCGCATCTTTCGCCTCGCGTTTTGCGGCGTCCACTTCCTCCAGAATTTTCACCGCGCGCCGGAGGAACATTTCGCCGTGCGGCGTCAGCTTCGCCGCGCGTTTCAGGCGGTCGAACAACCGCTCGCCCATCTCGTCTTCCAGCTTCTGGATTTGCTGGCTGAGCGAGGGTTGCGAGACATGGCATTGCTCGGCGGCGCGGGAAAAATTTCCCGTGCGCGCCACGGCCACGACATAGCGGAGTTGATGCAGTTCCATAGGCAATGCCTATTGTAACCACAGGAAACAAGTATTTCAACAATGGCTGGGATCATGGTTCCATTTGTGGAAACGAAAACGTGATTATGAACAACACCTCTTCCGTCCTGACGACCTCGGCGGGCAATCCCGTCGCCGACAACCAGAATTCCCTCACCGCCGGTCCGCGCGGACCGCTGTTGATGCAGGATTATCAACTGCTCGAAAAGCTTGCGCACCAGAACCGCGAGCGCATCCCCGAGCGCACCGTCCACGCCAAAGGCTCGGCGGCCTACGGCACGCTCACGATGACGCACGACATCACGCAGTATTCCAAGGCGGCGGTGTTCAAGCCCGGCAGCAAGACGGAGTGCCTGCTCCGCTTTTCCACGGTCGCCGGCGAACGCGGGGCGGCGGATGCCGAGCGCGATGTGCGCGGGTTCGCGCTGAAGTTCTACACGGACGAAGGCAACTGGGATTTGGTCGGCAACAACACGCCGGTGTTCTTCATCCGCGACCCGCTGAAATTCCCCGACTTCATCCACACGCAGAAACGGCATCCGAAGACCAACCTGCGCAGCAACACAGCCGCGTGGGATTTTTGGTCGCTCTCGCCCGAGTCGCTGCATCAGGTGACCATTCTCATGTCCGACCGCGGGCTGCCGACGGATTACCGCCACGTCAACGGCTACGGCAGCCACACCTACAGTTTCATCAACGCGGCGAACGAACGCTTCTGGGTGAAGTTCCATTTCAAAACGCTGCAGGGTCACCAGCACTGGACGAATGAGGAGGCCGGGCAGGTCGTGGCGAAAGACCGCGAAAGTTCCCAGCGCGATTTGTTCGAGGCCATCGCGCGCGGCGAATTTCCGAAATGGCGTTTCTGTGTGCAGATCATGCCGGAGCGCGACGCCGGGACGGATTGCTGGAATCCGTTCGACCTCACCAAGGTCTGGCCGCACAAGGATTATCCGCTGCTGGACGCGGGCGTCCTGGAATTGAACCGTAATCCCGAGCATTACTTCGCCGAAGTGGAACAGGCGTCGTTCAGCCCGTCGAACATCGTGCCCGGCATCGGCTTCTCACCGGATAAAATGCTTCAGGCGCGCATCTTCTCCTACGCTGACGCACACCGTTATCGCGTCGGCACACACTACGAACTGCTGCCGGTGAACCGCCCGAAAGCCTCCGTGCGCACATATCACGCCGACGGCCCGATGCGCTTCGATGCCCCGCGCGGCACGGACGCCTACTACGAACCCAACAGCTTCGGCGGCCCGGCACAAGACGCGCGCTTCGCCGAACCGCCGCTGAAAATTTCCGGCGATGCGGATCGCTACAATCATCGCGACGGCAACGACGATTACACGCAGCCGGGCAATCTGTTTCGCCTCTTCAACGCGGAGCAGAAGCAGCGTTTGTTCAAAAATATCGCCGCCGCGATGGCGGGCGTGCCCGGGGAAATCGTGCAGCGCCAACTCGTGCATTTCCACAAGGCTGACCCCGCCTACGCCGTTGGTGTGGCGAAGGCGCTCGGCGTGAAAAATGGCGCGGCGGGGAAGTGACCAAAGCCCGGCAGCGCCGCCCTACCAGGAAAAATGCAAACGCTTGTCACCGAAGCCGAAGAGAAACGTTACGCCGAGTTGCAGGAACTGGCGCTTGATTTCGCGCGCCAGGGCGAAACCGGTCAGCTTGCCGCGATGATTGCCCACGGCCTGCCCGTGAATCTTGCCGACGCGAAAGGCCAGACCTTGCTCATGCTGGCCAGCTACCACGGCCATCTGGAAACCGCGCGCCTGCTGCTCGAACGCGGTGCGGAAGTGGATCGCCGCAATGCCCGCGGCCAGACGCCGCTCGGCGGTGCGGCGTTCAAAGGCGGCGGGGAAATCGTCGCGCTGTTGCTGAAACACGGCGCGGACATTGATGCCGACAACGGCGGCGGGATGACGCCGCTCATGTTCGCCGCCCTGTTCGGACGCGCAAACGTCGTCGAACAATTACGGGCGCATGGCGCATCGCTCAAACGCCGCAACCGCCTGGGCATCTCCGCCGGCTGGCTGGTGCGCTGCTCGCGATTTGTCGCCCGTCGGTTTCGCCGCCACCAACCGCAACCCGCTTTCAACCCCTGATCCCCGACTCCATGAGCCACCAACTTCCCTCACTCATCACGGCGAACGCGACCGACGGCTTGAAACTGGCCGGCGACCTGACCGAACGCCTGCACGCTCAACTTCAGTCTGCCAACAACTGCGTGGAGCGGCCCGGCGGCATGAACTATCTGCTGCCCGCATCCGTCCCGAAGGAAATCACCAGCGCCATCCTGTTCTACGCCATCACGGCGGCGAATCGCGGCTGGGCGGTTAAAAGCTAAACCGCCACCGCCGTTTTGGCTGCGCTGGCGGCTGATTGAATGCGGCGGAGCCTCAAGCCCTGCGGTCTTTGCTGCCCACCAGAATGTCCGCCACGACCTCCCCCTTCGGCTTCGCGCCTTGCGGGCCGCCGTGATGGAGACGCACGCTCACCGCGCCGGCCTCCATGTCGCGACCGCCGATGACCAACCGTAGCGCAGATTGGTAATCTGCTGTATCGCCGACTGGCAGTCGGCCTGCCGTCACCCGCCCGCAGGTTGCCAACCTGCGATACAGCAGACTACCAGTCTGCGCTACATTCGGGGCGGCTGTTCCGCCGTTTTCCAACCGGGCCATGCGCTGCTCCATTTCCAGTCTTCGGGCGCTTTGCAGAGCCGTGCGTTCACCGGATTCATCCTGATATAGCGCCGGATGCGCGCCTTTTCGTCATCATTGCGAATCCAGTGGTCGTAGGATTCGCGTTGCCAAAAAGTTTCGCCGGTTCTTCCCAAAATCAGATTTGCCTGCCGTGCGGTGTGACGTTTGCGGCTCTTCAGGATTTCGCTCAACGTAAAATCCGGCATCGGCCAGAGAATCACATGGACGTGATTGGGCATCACCACCCAGTCGTCGAGCAGATAATGCCGGCCGTGAAAATGCCGGAGCGCATTGGCCACCATGTCGGCCATGTCCGGTCGGCGTAGATGGCACTCGCCTGCGCCTTGGTCGAGGTAACGTTCGATCTTGCGACGTAGTTCGCGATGAATTTCTTCGGCGGTATCACTGTTGGCTTTCGTCGAGAGTCGTTGCAATGACTCGGCGTATTCCTGCTCGAAGCGGAGCAGCACTTCTTTCGGCAGCGAATCCACGAGCCGGAAAGTGACAAAGTAAGATGCGCCTTCGCGTTTGACGTGCGGCAGGTAACCGCGCGAGTGAATGCCGGCGCGAAGCGGATTGGATGATTCGTCGGGCATGCCATCCGCGCGCAATTGAAACCTCACGCGCTCCAATCCGGGATTGGACTCGTCCGAGCTCACGAAGAAATGATAGAACGTTGCATCACGACAGGCAACGCGCTTGTGGCGCAGATTGGCAACCTGCGGAGCGCCGCAATTTAGGAATGCACCGCTCGTAGCCGCGCCCTGCCGACTGCCAGTCGGCGACACAACAGGCAGACTGTCTGCGCTACACGGGCGCAATTCACACCCGTCGCGCGGGTATCTGAACCGTAGCGCAGATTGTTAATCTGCTGTGTCGCAGACAGCTTGTCTGCGAGTCGTAATCACGCACGCCGCTCCCGAATACTCGCCAGAATATCCGCGACGACCTCCCCCTTCGGCTTCGCGCCTTGCTGGCCGCCGTGGTGGAGACGCACGCTCACCACGCCGGCTTCCATGTCGCGACCGCCGATGACCAGCATCGTGTGGACGCGGGTTTTCTCCGCATCCGCAATCTTCGCCTTGAACGGCGTGGCACTGAAGTCCGCGTCCACCCGCACCATGTTCGCGCGCAGTTCGGCCACGATGGGCTTGGCGTAGTTGATCAACGCTTCGTCGTCGTTGAGCGTGATGACACGCACTTGGTCCGGCGCAAGCCAGAGCGGGAAGTTGCCGGCGTAATGCTCGATGAGGAAGCCGATGAACCGTTCATGCGTGCCGAGCGGCGCGCGATGGATGCACAGTGGCGTCTTGTTCGAGTTGTCCTTGTCGCGGTAGGTGAGGCCGAACTTGGCGGGCACGGCGAAGTCCACCTGGTTGGTCGCCAGCGTGAACTCGCGGCCGATGACGCTCCACACCTGCACGTCAATCTTCGGCCCGTAAAACGCCGCCTCATTTGGAACTTCCACAAAGGGAATCTTGGAATCAATCAAGACCTGCCGGACCAAATCCTCCGTCTTCTTCCAAAGCGCCGGCTCGTTGACAAACTTGGCGTTTTCGCCGGTCAGGCGCGACGGGTCGTGCGTGCTGAAGCGCATCACATATTTCTCGATGCCGAATATCTTGAAATATTTCAGATACATATCGTTCACCGCGTTGAACTCGGCGGCGAACTGGTCTTCAGTGCAGTAGATGTGGGCGTCGTTCATGTTGAGCGAGCGCACGCGCATGAGGCCGAACAGCTCGCCGCTCTGCTCGTAGCGATAGCACGTGCCGTATTCTGCTAGGCGCAGCGGCAAATCGCGGTAACTGCGCGGCTCAGCCGCAAAAATGCGGTGATGATGCGGACAGTTCATGGCTTTGAGGTAATAACGCTCGCCAAGGGCGTCCTGCTGCAAAGCAATATCAAAAGCCTCTTGTTCCAGTGCGCGAACTTGTTCTGGATTGGCGGTTGCCCCCTCGCTCTTGAACTTGAGCAAATCATCCATGATCGCAAACTTCCGCCGGGTCAATTGCTCGTTGCGCTCGCGGGACTGCTCTTCCAGCAACGTCATCGGTGGAAACATCGAATCCTTGTAAAGAATGGGCAGATGACCGCTCGTCAGATACATTTTTTCTTTCGCGAGGTGCGGCGTGCGGACGCGGACGTAGCCGGCGGCGAATTCGGTTTCCTTGGCCAGCTTCTCCAGTTCCTCGACGAGCACCGTGCCCTTGGGCAGCCACAGCGGCATGCCCGGCCCGACAAATTCGGTGTCAATCGCGAACAGCCCCATCTCCGCGCCGATCTTGCGATGGTCGCGGCGCTTGGCCTCCTCGAGCATCTTGAAATACTCGTCGAGCGCGGTCTTGTTCTTGAACGCCGTGCCGTAAATGCGCTGGAGTTGCGGGCCTTTTTCGTCGCCCTTGTAATACGCGGCGGCCACGTTGGTGAGCTTGAACGCGCCGATGTTGCCCGTGCGCATCACATGCGGTCCGGCGCAGAGGTCCAGAAAATCGCCGTTGCGATAGTAAGTGATCTCTTCGCCATCCGGAATCGCCTCGAGATTGCCGATCTTGAACTTGCTCACATTGCCCGGCCGCTCGGCCAAGCCACCCAGCCGCCCGCTCTGCGCGTCGGCGATGGCCTGTTCGCGCGTGACGACGATCCGTTCAAAGACATTGTTCGCCTTGATTTCCTTCTTCATCTCCGCCTCGATCTTCTCGAAATCTTCCGGCGAAATGCGGTGCGGCAAATCCACGTCGTAGTAAAAGCCGTTCTCGACCGGCGGCCCGGCGGCGAACTGGGCTTCCGGCCAAAGCCGCAGAATGGCGGTGGCCATGACGTGCGCGGCCGAGTGGCGGATGCGTTCGAGTTCGGTCATCTTCGCGCGGTCGTCCAAAGTTTTGCGTTCGTTTTCCATAAAATTTTTCAACCGCTAATCCGCGCTGATCTTCGCTAATCGGCCTTTATCAGCGCAGATTAGCGATGATTAGCGGTTCAGAGAAACAAAAACGCCCCGGACATTTGGTCAGAGGCGTTGGCGTTCATCCCGGTTGGAGATGAACGCTAAATCGTAGTTGTGGTGTTCAGCTTGTTGGACACGCGAAAACATTAGTGAATGCAGGCACTTTTGGCAATTTAGTTTTTGCCCAGTATCCTCTGCGTCTATCTGCGGTTAAAGTTCAGCGGACATGAGGAAAGTCTAACTATAAAGGCACAAAGAAACAAAGCGGAAGAAGCTGGGAACGTCCAACACTGAACATTCAACATCCAACATCCAATGAAACCCGGCACCGACTCCTTCCCTTTGGATGTTCGGCGTTCGATGTTGGTTGTTGAATGTTTTCTCATTTTTCAGCGGTTTTTATTGTCGGCGTGGCAGATCATGTCAATGACCACGGTGCTGGCAAGGATGAGCACGTCATCCTCACCGTCGGGAATGTCCACGCCGTAAGTGTCGGAAAAGGAAAACCAGCGTTTGGAGACCTCGGCCACGGTGCGTCCGCCCCGCGCAAACGTGTATTCCATGTCGAGGAAATTGCCCTGCGCCTCGATGTCGTCCGGGCCGGGCACATCCACGGTGAAAGCGCAGCGGAAAAAGGTGAACAGATGTTTTTTCACGACGGCGGCCAGTTCGCCCTCGCGGGTGATCTCGTAAGTCGGCCCCCACGACAGCAGCTTTTGCCGGATGAAGGCGAGTTCCCGGCCGTTCATGTCCTGGAACGAAAGTTTGTTTCCGATGCTGAACGCCCTGCCATCCACGAAGAAAACATCTTCACCCGCTTCGTTTTTAACGGTGAAGTCGTCGCCGAAACAAAACAACTTTTGCTTCATCAGGTAGCGCATGAAAAAAATCTAACCACAAAGGAACCAAGAAACAAAGCGGAAGAAGTGGGGAAACAGCCAACTTTCAACATTCAACACTGAACTTCCAAGACGCGGGCGGCAGCAGGTTCCTTCGAGGTTGGATGTTGGGCGTTGAATGTTCGATGTTTCCCACGACTTCAAAGCCCTTTTTTCCAGATCGCCACCACCCCGCCGAAGCCGCCCAGCAGCAGCACGCTCACGGCCATGACGCCATTGTGGGTGTATTGCGGGAAAAACTGCAGCGACGCCGCGCCCACTGCCGGGCCGACAAAGTTGCCGATGCCGATGGCCGCCTCATGGATGCCGCCGTGCTCGCTCTTGGTATCGCTCGCGTCCATGGAATAAAACAGCGACGAGTAATAGACCAAACCGATGGCGAGTCCAAAGAAGACCTGCGCCACGAGGAGCAGCATCAGGCTGGGCGTGGAAAGGATGGCCACGAACGAAAGAATCAGCAGTGCAAACGCCGTCGCCATCCAGCGAAAGCGATAATGCCAGCGCGTCCATTGCCACAGGCCGATGAAGGCGAGCACGCGGGCAAAACACCACAGCGAACAGACGAACCCGGCCAGGCTGGTGGACAGATGAAATTGCGCCGCGATCCCCGGCATCACGGCGAGGAGCGTATTGATGGCGATATAGGCGAAAGGGTTCGCCAGCCACGCCATGCGCTGAAAGCTGCGGGCTTTTTCCGGCGAAGGGCGATGCGGTTCGGGCGGCAGGCCGTTGCCGGCGGCAGGCGCGACGTGGTTGAGGTGGATCTTTTCAATCCAGAACACCATCCCGAGTTGCGCGAGAATGAACGTCAGCGGCACGTAGAAGATGCTCTGGTAACCGAAGTGTTCGATGATCGCGCCGCCCACGAAATAGGCGAGCGCATTGTTCACGGCCCAGGTGATGTTGTAGATGCCGACGGCGCGCGCGGCGCCGGTGCCCTCGCTGACCAGCGCCTCCAGCACGGGCCAGATGAAACACATCCCGACATTGATGACGCACGCGACGACAATCTGGCCTGTCACGGAACCGATCTGCGACCCCAGCACCAGTCCCGCTGACATCACTCCAAAACCAAGTTTCAGTGCGGTGAAGTTGCCGTAGCGTTGGGCGAACTTCCCCGCCTGCCACGAGGCGAACGTGTAAATCAGACCGATCAACGCCGCGAGCGCGAGATTCTGTTTGTTGTCGAAACCGAACCGGTTGCGGAATAAGAAATAGAGGTAATTGAAATAGATCACCGTGGCGAAGGAGTTGAGACCTTCGATGGTGTAGCACGCGGCGCGAAATTTTCTGGCGGGATTCACGCGCGGTAAATTTCCTGGATGGCCTGGCGGCAATACCATTTCACCGCGTCGGTCATCGGCGGGGAAAGTTTTTCCAGATCTTCCATACTGCACCAGCGGATGTCGTGATGTTCGGCAGTGGCCAAAATTGGATTTGCAGAAGCGCCGCCTCGCGGCGTTTGGTGGCCCGCCGGCGCCGCCGGCCGCGCCCAATAGATCATGCCGATGTGCTCGTGCGTGTCGTTGATGCGATGGATGTCGAGAAAGCGCGGGGCGATGAGCGCGCGCGTGCCGGGCGAAGTCGTAGGCGGACGCTCGCCGAGCAGTTCCACGTCGAGTCCGCTTTCCTCTTTGGCTTCGCGCAACGCGGCCTGCTCCGGGTCCTCGTCCAGCTCGATGTGCCCGCCGAGTGGCAGCCACTTATCCAGTTTGCGATGGTGGATGAGCAGAATCTTTCCGTCGTGAACGACGAAGATCGCGACAGTGAAATCAATTTTTTCGTGGATGTGAGCCATGAGTTGCCGGAAAATTTAACAACAAAGACGCGAAGGTGCGAAGGAAGAATTTCAAAGTTTGGCAAATGCTTCCGCTCCCGGCAACTGCCGCACATCAGCCACAAATTTCGCAAGCAACGGAGAAATATTGTCCTTGCGCCAGACAAGAGACAATGGGAACGGCACATTCAAATCCGTCACAGACAAAATGGCGACGCCTTCGGGGCATCGCCAGCGCGTCGCATCGCTGACAAATGCCGCTCCCAGCCCATGTGACACGAGGCTGAGAATCGTTGCTTCGTTCACCGCTTCTTGAACAATGCGCGGCGATTTCAAGCCATGACGAAAGCATTCGTGCATCAAGCGGTCGTAGTAAACAGGGCTCTCTCGTCTTGGAAACATAACAAGAGGCGTGTCACCAACGTCACGCAGTCGTAGTTTTTTTATTTTGAAAAGCGGATGTCCCTTGGGCGCGGCCAACACGACGTTATGCTCAGCGACTTTGACTTGATTAAATTCCTGATTCGATTTCGGCATATTAAATACAAAACCTGCATCAAGCCGGCCTGATCGAATTGCTTCAACTTGGTCCAGAGAATTCAAAGGAGTCAGTTGTAGTTCCGCATTCGGTTGCCGTTGGCGGAATTGCCGGAATGATTCTGGAACAACGCCATGCCATGAGGCACTCTCGGCGAAACCAACTCTCAATGTGCCGGATTGGCCGTTTGCCACACGACTGGCACGTATCGTTGCGTCATTTACTTCCTTAAGAATGCGCCGCGCATCTTCCAAAAATGATTTTCCGGCGACGCTGATTTTTACTCCGCGCGGAAGGCGCTCAAATAACTTAAAACCGATTTCTTCCTCCAAATCTTGAATCTGCCGGGAGAGCGCGGGTTGAGCTACGCGGAGGCGCTGTGCGGCGCGTCCGAAATGCTGTTCTTCACCGACGGCCACAAAATAGCGCAAATGCCGCAATTCCATACCAATACTCTATTAGCATTGGTTTGATAGTAAAGATGTTTTAGACGCATCGTTCAAAATCTGGCAATGTGACAATATGAAACGCAGCAACAAGCGAAAGAAGCGAAAGAAAACAGCGAATAGAAGCAAGCGGCCGGAGTCCAAACAAGTCCGCAACGCATCGCTGATAATTCCGCTGCCTTCGGCTTGGGAGTCGTAAAATATGAGAAAGGAAAAATATGAAACCTGATTCAAATGAATTTAGCGGCAAGCGCGTTTTAGTAACTGGCGGCACAAAAGGTGCGGGCAAGGCAATTGCCGAACGTTTTCAGCGCGGCGGGGCAACTGTGATTGTGACTGCGCGTTCCGTGCCGGAAGAAAAGACTGACAATCATTTTATTCAGGCAGACGTTTCGGCTGTCGAAGGCACGACGAAAGTAATCAGCGAGATTCTAAATCGCTTTCAAGGAATTGATGTCATCGTCCACAATGTCGGCGGCACATCCGCGCCAAGCGGCGGATTTATCACGGTCACGGATGAAATCTGGCAGCAAAATCTAAATGAGAATTTGTTTCCCGCCGTTCGTTTGGATCGCGGACTTTTGCCGTCCATGATTGAGCGAGGTTCGGGCGTCATCATCCATGTTTCGTCCATTCAAAGAACGCTGCCGCTTTACGATTCGACTCTTGCTTACGCCGCCGCGAAGGCTGCGCTCACAAATTACAGCAAAGGATTGTCCAACGAAGTCAGTCCGAAAGGAATTCGAGTCGTCACGGTTTCGCCCGGTTTCATCGAGACCGACGCAGCCACTAGAATGATTCAACGAATGGCGGACAAAGATAAAAGCGATTACGCGGCAGCGCGGCAAAAATTGATGGACATGCTCGGCGGAATTCCGCTGGGGCGTCCAAATCAACCGAGCGAAGTTGCGGAACTCGTGGTATTTCTCGCTTCGGACAGGGCTTCGGCCATTACGGGAACTGAATATGTAATTGATGGTGGAACGATTCCGACGATTTGAACATGAAAGGGGAAAACATGAAAATTAAATTGCCCCAAATCATCGAAGAATATGTCGCTGCCAGCAACCGGCACGATGTGAAAGCTATTCTTTCCTGTTTTTCTGCCGAGGCAACCGTTCGCGATGAAGGTGAAACGCTGCGCGGGAAAAACGCTATCGAAGGCTGGCTTACAAAAACAATTGAAAAATACAAATTCCATTTCAAGCCTGTCGGCGCTAAAGACGACGCTGCGGAAATGATTGTTGCCGTGGAAGTGTCGGGAACATTCGATGGAAGTCCAGTCACGCTGGATTATCACTTCACCATCAAGGACGACAAAATTTCATCCTTAACCATCAACTGATAAAAATTATGCCAACCTACGTCATATTCATCCGCAAACACACAAAAGTTCCTGTGGAACTTGAAACATATTCTCAAAAAGCTCCGGCTTCATTGGCTGGTCGGCCAGTTAAAGTAAATGCTCTATACGGTCGCCACGAAGTAATTGAAGGCGAGCAAGTCGAAGGTGCTGCCATTCTCGAATTTCCTTCCTTTGCAGAAGCGAAGCAATGGTATGACAGCCCGGCTTATCGCGACGCGCGTCAGCATCGTCTTCGAGGTGCGGACTATATGGGAATCATTGTCGAAGGATTTAACGCGCAATAAAACTCAAGCCAGCCACTCATTATCCCATTGTCCCTTTCGCAGGTGGCGATGTTCACCTAGAAGTTACCAGCGTTCGTCGGAAAACTGTCGCGGCTCGCGGGGACGCTCGCCCCACCAAAAACGAAACCCCGGTTTGCACAGGGGTTTGTTTCAACTAACGCGCGAACGGAAAATCATTTCATCCGGTCGAAATTCTTCTGGAGGATCTGCCAGTCTTTCATGCCCTTGACTTTGTCCTGGAAAGATTTGTTGATCTCGGCTTCCTTGGCGTTCTTGGTCGGCTTGTTGACCTTGTAGAAGATGCCGAAATTGCCGGGGAACGGTTCGCCCGCGAGCTTGTAAGCCGCGAGTTCATCAGTCACGTCGTGTGTCTTGGGAACTTCGTTGAATACACCGCCTTTGCGCGGGTTGCTGGCATCGAACGCGCCCTCATAGAACTCGACGCATTCGCTCAAGCATTCGATAAAGCTGAAACCCTCGTGATCCATCGCGGCTTCCATCATCTGCAACACGTGGTTCGGATTCGTGTGCGTGGTGCGCGCGACGAATGTGGCGCCGGCGGCGATGGCCTGCTTCATCGGGTTGATGGGATAATCCACCGCGCCCCACTGGTCGGTCTTGCTCTTGAACCCAAGCGGCGAGGTGGGCGAGGTCTGCTTCTTCGTCAGGCCGTAAACCCAGTTGTCCATGACGCAATAGGTCATCTTGATGTTCTTACGCGCCGTGTGGTTGAAATGGTTGCCGCCGATGGAGAACGCGTCGCCGTCGCCACCGAACACGAACACGTGCAGGTCGGGACGCGTGAGGGAAATGCCCGAGGCAAACGGCAGCGCGCGGCCGTGGATGTAATGCGCGCCGTGGGCCTGCACGAAATACGGAAAACGGCTGGAGCAGCCGATGCCCGCGACGGTCGTGATCTTCTCGTGCCACATTTTGCGTTTTTCAATCAGCTTGAAATACAGTGCGAGCACGGAAAAGTCGCCGCAGCCGGGGCACCACGTCGGATGGTCGGCGGCGATTTCTTTTTTGGTCAGCCCCTTGCGTTCGCCATTGGCGGGTGCGGGTGCAGGTGCGGGTGCGTTGACGACTGCCATGTTGCCGGCCGGTTTCTCAATCAAAGTTTCGCTCATAATAAATTAGATGTTGAATCGCTTGGGCAGTTCAATTTTACAGTTTGCGCAATCCGGCAGACATGTTGGTCTTGGCGCGTTCCAGAATCTCCTTCACCTTCCAGGTGAGGCCGTCGGTCTTGTTGATGCCCTGGATTTTCGGGTCGCAGAAGCGGGCGCGCAGGATCGCTCCCAGCTGGCCGAAGCCGTAAAGGCCTTCGTCATTCATCTCAACCACGAGCACGTGATTGAAGCCGGCGAAAATGTTTTCGAGGCCAGGCGGCAACGGATTGACGTGCCGGATGTGAACCGAGGACACGCTGTCGCCGGCGGCACGGGCGCGGTCCACGGCCTCCTTGATCGGGCCTTCAGTGGAACCCCAGCCGACGAGCAGGACGTTGCCTTCCGGCGGACCGTAGATTTTTGGCACCGGCAGGCTGGCACCGAGCGCCTGCAATTTCTTGCGGCGTTTGGCGGTCATCTGCATGTGCAATTTCGGCGAACCGGTCGGATGACCGAGTTCGTCGTGTTCCAGACCGGTGACGATGGGATATTTGCCGCTTTCAATCCGCGTGCCGGGCGCGAGATGGCGGGTGACGCCGTCCGCCGGCGCCAGATCGTAAGGCTTGTGGTCGGCCACCGGCGTAAAGTCGGGTGAAATGTCCTGGCAAACTTTTTCGAGGTTCGGTTCCACGAACGCCTCGATGCGCGTGGCGATGCCCTGGTCGGTCAGGATGATGACCGGCACGCTGTATTTGCGGGCGATGTTCACGGCTTCGATCGCCATGTAGAAACAGTCTTCGACGTTTGCGGGCGCGATGACGACGCGCGGCGCGTCGCCGTGACCGCCGTTGACGGCGATGTTCAAGTCGGACTGCTCGATGTTCGTCGGCATGCCGGTGGAAGGCCCGCCGCGTTGCACGTCCACGATCACCAGCGGCATTTCCGCCATGATCGCCCAACCGAGCGCCTCGGTCTTGAGCGAAATTCCCGGGCCGCTCGAACCGGTGACCGCGACACGGCCGGCATAGCTGCCGCCAATGGCCATCGAGATGGCGGCGATTTCGTCCTCGGTCTGGATGAAGGTGCCGCCGTATTTCGGCAGCTCGCGGCGGAGCAATTCCATGATGTCGGACCACGGAGTGATCGGATAGCCCGCGCCAAACCGCACGCCGGCGGCGATCAGGCCGTAGCCCAGCGCTTCATTGCCATTCATGACGATCTGGTGGCCGTCCTTTTTCTGGGCGTCCACGAATTTGAAGGTTTCCAGCACGTTGCCAAGCGGATTCGCGTGGCCGGCATGGAACGCGGCCAGGGCGTTGTTCAAGATGCTCGGATCCTTGCCGGTGAAGCGTTCGCCGATGAGTTTTTCGAGTTTCGGCAGGTTCAGGTCGAACATCTTGGCAATGAGCCCGAGCGCGAAAATATTTTTCCCCTTGTCCTTGGCCGTGCCGCCAATGGCTTCGACCGTCAGGCCGGAAATCGGGATGCCGAGATGATGATAATCCTTCTTAAATTCTTCCTTCGGTTCGACGTGGTCGGAATCATACATCACGATGCCGCCTTTTTTGAGTGAATTGAGATGGGCGTCGTAGCTGTGCTGGTAAAAGGCGAGCAACACGTCGGCTTCGTCGCCGGAACTGAGCACTTCGCCGCTGCCCATGCGGACCTGGAAGATGGAGGCGCCGCCGGAAATGGTGGCGGGAATGGTCATGAAGGTCATGACCTCCTGTTCGCTACGGCCCGCGAGCCGCGCCAGAAACCCGCCGATGGCCTGGATGCCGTCCTGCGAGTTGCCCGCGATGCGAATGACGACTTCGTTGATGGAGGAGATCTTCTTGGCACCACCCGACGATGATGCGCCCGTAATTGTATCACTCATGGAACTTTAAAATATAGTTGACCGCGTTTGCAAAGTGGGCTGGCGGTTGAAGACGAACAGCACGACACCGTTGCCTATTTACAGTAGGCAGGCAGGCCTAACGTGTCAATTTCTAATGCTCACTTTGTGGTCATAAGCCGGCTTCATGCAACTGCCCGGCTTTTGGTTTCCAACTATTGCTGCCCCGCGCGGCTTGCGCTACAAGGCCCGCCCGCGTAGCGTGGCAACAGCGCATGACCGAACAATACGACGACGCGATGTTTGACTTCAGCCGGGGCGAGTTTGCCCAGGCCATCACCAAACTGCAGGCCGTTCTGGCGGTGGACCCGGCGTATTTCGACGCGCAACTCGCCCTCGGCATGGCTTATTATCGAACCGGCAATTATGCGGCGGCGATTGCCGAAGGGCACAAGGCCGAAAAGCTCCGCCCGAAGGAACAGCTGGTCCATACGAACCTTTCCTTGTTTTACATGAAGTCGGGCGACAAAGTCACTGCCGAGAAACATGGCCTGCAGGCCAAAATTGAATCGTGGCGGGAAGACGCGGCCAAGGCCAAGTCGCCCGACGCGAAAACTGAAAGCGATCCCGAGCTGGCAATGTCAAAACCGGCCCCGCTGCCGATGAAATTTCCCAGCCAGCCGTGGAAGAAGAAGACAAGTTGAAAGTTGAGAGTTGAGAGAAACTGCCAAATCAGCGCCAACCCCCCCCCAGAACCCAGACACCAAACCCCAGACCCCTTTAAAATATGAAATCGTCCTACGAACTCGCGATGGAACGGCTCAGCAAAGCTGCGCCCGCCGCCAAACTCACCGCCGCGCAGAAAAAGCAACTCGCCGAGTTGGATGCAAAATACACCGCGAAGATCGCGGAGCGCGAAATCGCCCTGAAAGGTGAGATCAACGCCGCCAATGCGGCCGGGGACATGGAAAAAGCCGGGACACTTCAGCGCCAGTTGACGGCCGATCGCAAGAACCTTCAGGCTGATCTGGAGGAGAAGAAGGAAGCGGTGCGGTCGGCCAAATAAACCGAAGCTGAATTCAAGCCTGACTCGCTGGGCCGTGGCTGTTGGCGCTGTTCGGCTGCAGCCCGCCTGCGTTGCACTTCCGTTTTCGCACAGCCTCGACGAGACGAGTTGGTGCGGCAGCCTTCACTTTTGACTGCCGTTCAGGCGAGGGGGTGGTGCGCGCGAGAGGACTTGAACCTCCAATCCTTGCGGAACCAGATCCTAAGTCTGGCGTGTCTGCCAATTCCACCACGCGCGCAACCGGACATAAGCTGCGCCGCCGGCCGCCGAATCTCAAGCCTGGTTTTCGGGCGCACCCCATCGCCGCCTTGCGCGGAGGCACGGCTGTGCAAGATTGAAGCGGAACGGAATTGAACCACCGGCAACTTTTGGTAGCTTCATGACATGGAATTTTTACATCGCATCATCTTGTGCGTGCTCGCCGCCGGGTTCGGCCTCGCGCTGGGAGGCTGCGCCCCGCCCGGCTCCAGCGCGGCGGATGACGAAAAAGAGCCGCACTATGTGCTCGGCCAGAGCCGCGTCAATGCGAGGGATTTTCAGGGGGCGGTGGAGGCATTCGAGGAATCCCTGGCGGTGAACCCGCATTCGGCGCCGGCGCATTTCCAACTCGCCATGCTTTACGAGAACGAGAAGCAGATCAATCCACCCGATCCCGCCACCGCCATTTATCATTACCAGCAATACCTGCGCTTCGAACCCAAGGCTGGCAACGCCGAAGTCGTCAACCAGCACATCTCCGCCTGCAAACGAATGCTCACAGAAGATGTGATGACGCTGCCCAGCGCGCCCGCCGTCCAGCAACAGCTCCAGCAGCTCGCCGACACCAACCGGTTTTTAACGCTGCAGCTGGACTATTACATGCGCCAGCTCGCGGCGGTTAAAACCAACCTCCCGCCGTCGCCGCAGGGCAACCTGACACCGCCGACACCTTCAACTACCACGACCAGCGCCACCACCACCGCCAAATCGCGCACGCATACGGTGGCGGCACGCGAAACCCTCGCCGCCATCGCCCGCAACTACAAAGTCAGCCTGTCCGCCCTGCTCGCCGCCAATCCGGGACTGAACCCAAAAAAACTGCGCGTCGGCCAATCCATCAACCTGCCATCGCCGTGAAACGATCATGAGTTCGCGTGTCCTATTCATCTTTTTCGCCGCGTTCTGGATCACGATGAACGGCCTGTTGTGGTATGTGGAGTATGGTTCGCGCGGCAGCGGCGTTTCCGTGCCGGTGGATCTGGTCTGGCGGAAAATCCTCACCGCGCCGGACGCCTCGTCCATGAACATTTATGAGGATGGCGAACGCTCGGGTTTCTGTGAATTTTCCACGAGCGTCGAGATGGAAATGGCCAAGCTGGACGAGGACAAGCCGCCGCCGGAAGGAATCATCGCCCGCGCCGGCTACTCGATCCACCTGAACGGGAACACCAGCCTCGGCGATTTCACCAACCGCGTGCGTTTCGATGCCCGGCTCCAGTTTTCCGCGAAACGCCAATGGCGCGAACTGAGCATGAAGATTTCCTCCCATTACGCCGTGCTGGAAATCCACTCCCTCGCCACCAACCAGACCGTGCACGTGAAAATCACCGGCGATGAAGGGACGATCGAACGCGACCTGGCCTTTGACGAGTTGCGGAATCCGAACACGGTGTTGCGCGTGTTCGCGGGCAACTTCGGCGGAGGCTTGATCGGCATGCTGGACCTGCCCGTTCTGCCACCGGCCGCCGCCGAAACCGCGCAGAACCTCCACTGGGAAGCACATCGTGCCCGTTTGAAAATCGGCCGCGAACCGGTGTCGGCCTATCGCCTGGAAACCTCGGTGCTTGGCCGGCCGATTCTGATCTACGTCAGCACCCTGGGCGAAATCCTGCGCGTCGAGCTGCCCAATGGCATCACCGCCACGCTCGACGAATGGAGCAAATTATGAAGGCCAACCCGTGATCGAACTCGTCAATCTGGTCAAAAAATTCGGCGACCTCACGGCGGTCAACGACATCTCGCTCACGATTCCGCGCGGCGAGTTTTTCGCCATGCTCGGCCCGAATTCCGCCGGCAAGACCACCACGCTCAAAATGCTCGCCGGCCTGATGAAGCCGACCGCCGGCTGCGCGCGGGTCTGCGGTTTCGACATGCAGGCGCAGCCGCTCGAAGCCCGGCGGCGCATCGCCTATGTGCCCGATTTTCCGTTTCTTTACGACAAGCTCACCGCCTGGGAATTTTTCCGCTTCACCGGACGGCTGTTTCACATGCCGGAGCCCCGGATTGAAACCAACGCGCAGGAATTGATCGTGCGTTTTCATCTTGCCGATTTTGTGAACCGTCCGCTGGAAAGCCTTTCCCACGGCACGCGCCAGCGCGTGGCCATCGTGTCCGCCCTGTTGCACGAGCCGGAAGTGTTCGTGATTGATGAGCCAATGGTCGGCCTCGACCCGCAGCATGCGCGGGTGGTGAAGGATGTGTTCAAGGAACGTTCGCGCGCGGGCGTGACCGTGCTCCTCTCCACGCACCAGTTGAGCGTGGCCGAGGAGATGGCCGACCGCATCGGCATCATCAACGGCGGAAAACTGATTGCCGTCGGTAACCGCGAAGAACTGCGCCGCCAAAGCGGAACCTCCGGCCAGCTCGAAGAGATTTTCCTGTCGCTGACGGCGGGGGAGAAATAGAACCCATTCCTCTGTGCCCGTGTTTAGTTGTGCCACCAGAACACTTCCTTCGACTTGACGAATCTGCTGATTGTGCCAGCATGTCACTCCAGAACCGTAGTTTTGACCAATGGCTGCAACCAAATCCAGTTTTCTCGACAAAGTGCTGGGCCGTATCGGACGGCTGGACACGGAAGGGTTGCAGACGGTCGTCCAGCGGCTCGCGCGTGAGCGGAGCTTTCTCGAGACGCTGTTCAACACGATTGAAGACGGCGTGCTGGTCGCCGACGAGCAATGGAGAATCCTTTATTTCAACCAGGCCGTCACCCAACTCATCGGCCTGCAGGCGGGCGGTGAAGGCCAGCACATCTCGGAAATATTGCCGGAAGTGGATTGGAAGAAAATCTCCAAGGCCGACATTTCCGGCGGCGAACGCGTCACGCGACTGGAATTTGAAGTGCATTATCCGCGTCCGCGTTTTCTGCGGCTCTACGCCGCACCGCTCGATGGCGAGGCGGCGGGCAGTTCCGGCGTGGCGCTGATTTTGCACGATGCCACGGAGGCGCGGCAGAAAACCTTTGAAGCCATCGAAAGCGAACGCGTCCAGGCTCTGACCCTGCTGGCCGCTAGCGTCGCGCATGAAATCGGCAATCCGCTCAACGCACTGCATATTCATCTGCAACTGATGGAGCGCGAAGTGAAGAAGCTTAAGGGTGACGGGTGGCGGGTGACGAGTGATAAGAAATCCGCAGCGCGCGTCCCGCGTTCAGCAACGCCAGACACCATCGAGATCGCCAAAAAGCTGGAGCAGTATCTCGATGTCGCGAAAGGCGAGATCAATCGGCTGGATTATATCATCACCCAGTTTCTTGGCGCGATCCGGCCGGCACCGCTGCAGATGAAACTGGCCTCGCTTAATGATGTCGTGGAAAAGACGCTGGATCTGCTCGGGCCGGAGATTGAAAATCGCGGCGTCACAGTGAAGACCAAGCTGGCGCGGCATCTGACGGCTACCCCGGTGGACGCGACGCAGCTGCAGCAGGTTTTGGTGAACCTCGTCAAAAACGCGGCGCAGGCGATGACGACCGGCGGCACGCTGACGTTGCAGACCGGCGAAAACAACGACGGCGTCTGGGTGAGCGTCGCGGACACGGGTGGCGGCATTCCGCAGGAGCAGATCAACCGCATCTTTGAACCGTTTTACACGACCAAGAAAAAGGGCAGCGGCCTCGGCCTGATGATTGTGCAGCGCATCGTCCGCGCGCACAACGGCAGGATCGAGCTCGACAGCAACGTCGGCCGCGGCACGACGTTCCGGATCTGGCTGCCGCTGCATGAACGCAAGCCGCGCTTGCTGG
>Ga0247670_1000003_pt1 | contig 75909 bp, 109 predicted proteins | sample CNK11_metaG_FD_183042 | JGI IMG/M metagenome (GOLD analysis project Ga0247670, IMG submission 183042) | Soil microbial communities from Purdue University Martell Research Forest, Indiana, United States - CNK11 | ecosystem: Environmental > Terrestrial > Soil > Temperate forest > Bulk soil...
GACAAGATTTTGTTCAGGGAGTAGCAGAACCTTTCGGGCTGGATAAATATGCTCAGGGAAGCCCATTGACGGCATTAGGCAATATAGCCACCTCACCAGCAGCTATATTCGGTGCTATTGGTGGTGCAGGTGAGGCATTAGGAAAATTAGGCAATCACAGAGCGCCAATAATTGAAAGTTTACAGAACGATAGTTCCCCTGAAAATGTTACAGCAGTAAAAGCGCAGTTAGCGCAAACGGGTCAGGAAAAAGGATGGACAGAACAGGAAATAACCGACGCAAGCAAAGGTGTTGATCTATTAGCTTCAACCGTAGGGAAACTACCTAAAACCCTGCCGCCTGAAAAGATGCAGAAAGGGGTATCGATTGTTTTAGGACAGGATGCATTAAAGGAAAGTTTAGATAAGATGCGGCAGGAACGTGCGCAGTTACATCCGTCCGTATCAGAAATACCCTCTCCACAGGAAGAATTGATACAGAATAAGATCGATCAGGCTGATGACAAGTTAAGAGGATTAGTGACAGGTGAAAGAGCAACTTATTCCAAAGGAACAGAAGCCAATGGCGATGAAGGACAATATTTTAAAACAGTTGGTGGTGTTAAAGAACCAATAACTAAATCCCGTTATGAACTGGAAGCGATGGAACGGGATGTAAAAGCAGGTAAAGTAGAACAAGCAAATGAATCACAAAATAAACCGATTACTGAAAATGGCGTACCTGAAACACCACCAGAAGCCCCTGTTGAAAAAGTTAATGAAGAACCTCAAGTTGATTTAAAGGCACAACAAGCGGATACGGACGCTAAGATAGCGGAGTTTCAAAAGAACTTCCCTGACCATCATATAGACTTAATGGAAGATTTACCGGAGCATGTGGTAAGAACTTTTGACAGGGTTGATGCTGATTTACCAACTGACCCCGTTGCTGTTAATGAAGCAAGTGATTGGCTGTACAATAAGTATAAGCAACTGACTAAAATGAAAGAGTCAGATACCCGAAGGCTTACTGTACCTCAAATCGAGGCTATGCAGGAGCAGTTGGGAGAAGATATTACTACTTTAGAAAACCATAAATTAAAATATCATGGAGAAGAAGCCAAAACCCAACCTGAAACATCGGCTGATACAGGCACAATTAGTGAATCCGACAAAGCCGAAGTCAGACAAGAAATAGCACAACAGAAAGGAGAAAATACAGATGCCACTACAACAGGGGTCGAGCCGACAAGCGGTATCGAACAACATCAAGACGGAAATGTCAGCGGGCAAACCGCAGAAACAGGCAATAGCGATAGCGTTGTCGGTAGCGGGGAAATCAAACAAGGTGAACCACTCCCACCAAGCGGCAGCGAAAATGCACAGCCAAAAGAAGAACCACGACCCGCTATTGAGGGAGATGGATTAAAGGTAGCTGATAAAGCTAAAGCACTTGCTGACAAGATACGTGCCTTAAAATCAGACCGTAGTCAACTTCACGGTGGATTGGAAGGTATTGCCGTAGCTACATGGGACGGTGCATTAGAGACCGTTGCTACCGTTATTGAAAAAGGTGGTGAACTTGCAGATGCTATTAACGAAGGAGTAAAGCATATTTTAAATGCTCATCCTGAATTAAAAGAGGAAGAAGTGCGTAAAAAACTGGATGAAGATATTAATGGCGTAGCTGAAGAACTTACTGGTGATAATACAGATGGTGGTAAAGAAGTGAAGAAAACTATTCTCACTAAACGGGCCTATGAAGGTGATATTCAGCCTGAAGTAAAGAAATACCTTGAAGAAAAAGGATTAACCCGTCAGTCATTCAGTCAGGAAGAACGTTCTAAGCAAGCCACTGACTTTATAAACAAGTTCGGTGAAGATGCTGCGCATATGGCTGTTGAAAATGGCGACATTGAAGGCGGTATGGCTGCGTCTATCTTAGCACAGTTGCAGATACGTAATAGCCGTGAAATTGCTGATTTACCACAAGGAAGCGATGAACGGGATGCTCTTGCCAAAAAACAAGCTGACCTCATTGCCTTAATGGAGAAAAAAGGGTATTTAGGCGGTGAGTTCAACGGACAGTTAGCACATGAATACCAAAATGCTGAATTGGATTATGCCAATGTAAAAAGTCAGGTCGAAAAATTAACAGGCAAGCCATTAACAGAAGTACAGGAAAAGAAAGTTCAAACACTGACTTCTGAAAATGAAACCCTGAAAAATAAACTACAGGAAGCGGAATCAAAACTCATAGAAGAAACCGATAAGGCATTTAAGGCAGGTGAGCAAGCAGCTAAAGACGAAACTAAGTCTCAAAAAGCTAAACGTATAGCAGATAATCTAAGAAAGAATGCTAAATTAAGTAGACCCGGAGTATTTAGTGCGGCTACGCCTGCTTCGTTAGTGTGGGATGGTGCAATTGAGATTGCTGCAAAAAGTATAGAAGCTGGTGGTAAAATAGCTGATGCTATTGATGCTGGGATTAAACACATACAGGAATCAGATTGGTATAAATCATTACCACAAAATAAAAAGGAGTTAGCTGAAAGAGAATTTAAGCGTTTTAATAATGATAAAAGTGGTTCTACAGACTTGGCTGATTTACAGGAAAGGTTTGCAGATAAAACTGATAATAAATTTACCACAGAAGAAGCCCGTGATATTTGGGGTTATATGAAGCAAACCTATATTGAAAATGGGACTTCTTACCGGGATGCTTTGTCAAAAACAGTACAAGATTTAGGTCTTTCATGGAGACAAGTAAGTGAAGCGGTCACTACGCCAAAGCTAAAACGAGTATCGGATGAAATGTGGAAAAGGCAGGCTGATTTAGCCCGAAATATAGCAGGAATAAAAAATTGGATAGCAGATCAAAATAAGTCTGCTCTTGGCAAAGCATTACAGAAAATATCAGGTTTATTCAGGGGTGTAGCCGTATTTGGTCACGGGGGTATATTCGTTGGCACGCACGCGGGTATGACTGCGTTTAATCCCTCTATGTGGAACAAGACAATTCCTGCATTTTTCAGGGGATGGAAATTCGCCTACGGTAACGAAGGTAATTATCAACGCGCCCTTGAAGAACTTAAAAACAGTCCTAATTATTTGATTGCTCAACGTTCGGGATTAAAAAATAATCCTGATAGGGTAAATACAGAAGAATATCAAAAGAGCCAACATTTTTTAGGCAAACTTGGTATGGCAGGGGAGAAAGGATTTAATGCCATTAAAGTATTAAGACAAGATTTATTTGACTATCATTTTAACAAACTTTCACCCGCTGAAAGAGATGACCCAAATGTAGCTAAAAGTGTAGCACATTTAGTTAACCTTGCTACAGGCGCTACTAATGTAAAAATACCTGCTTGGGTGAATGAAGCATCATTTGCAGGAGGTATGGAGGCGGCAAGATGGGAAAAGCTCACTGCAAGCCCAGTAAAGGCTACCCAAACTACATTAAACACTATATTTAATCCATCAAAAGCAACTGCATCTGATAGGGTATTTGCTAAAATATGGGCGCGTAGGGTGGGCGAGCAACTAGCCACTTATAGTGCTTTATTATTGGCTAATTCAGCTATTCAAAATAACGTTAATCCAAAAAACCCTGTTAACTATACTAACCCCGACAAGCCGGATTTCATGAAGTTTAAGTTTGGTGATGTGACGATTGACCCTACGTCCGGCATGCGAGGTGCGGCTATGTTTATGAGAACAATTGGTAAGATACCGTTTGAAAGTAAACAAGAACTACACGGAGATAAGAGAATAGCGGTTGCAGGAAAGCAAATAGCGGGTTATGCAAGGGGAAAATTAGCACCGCTATATGGGACAGCCGCAGACTTTTTTTCAGGAACAGATTTTAGTGGTAATGTTTTGCCATATAGCAATGATAAACCAAGTGGACACGCTCACAAGCTAACGTGGGGAGAATATGCTTGGAATAAAGCACCATTGCCCGTAGCAGAAGCAGCAAGTGTGGCTTATAAATCAGCAATAGAACACGGAGCGCATAAAATGACATTGGATAACGTAATTAATGGTATTATGTCGGGCGCTATTTCAGGCACTACAGGGTTCAGGGTAGGGGAATATGATGCTAACGCACCGGAGAATAAAAAGAAACGGTAATATTATTAAAAATATTTATATTTAGAAAACTTTTAAGACATGGCAGTTTTTCAACCATCCGTATCACTTTCGCAGTCAGCAGATGGCTCAACTGTCATCATAACAGACACCTCAAATTATTCTGACAACACTGACGGTGTGACACTTGGAAATATCGGGTCACGTATCGACACTATCACAGATGGTCTTGGAAACGATATAGCAGTTGTAACATTTGCACCGTCTTACCTTACTGCACAGATAACCATTACTAAAGATTATTATTTACATAATGCCTTAGTATTTACCCTTCAGGGTGGTTCACAGGTAACAGGTACAGAAAATGCTTTAATGGATAACTTCTATAACAACGCTGCAAGAGAAGTATCACGTAAACTAAGATGCTGTACCTGCCATAAGTTATGTAATGCTGCGGTGAAAGCAGATTTAGCACATAGCGAAGCGGTAACAGCAACTTTATTCGACGTCCCGTCAGAAGCGCAAAATGCGATTGATGACGCTAACGCACTGATAAATTTGGAGGAATGCGGATGCTAACGCAGCAGCAATATACCGATGTTGTATACACCGCGTCACGGGCAAATGCCGCTTTGGTAAAAACTTTACGCGAAAAAGAAGCATTAGGGTGTGTTGTGAAGTGGAATACGGCTTCATGTCAGGGTTTAAAGATCAAGTCAGGTTTCTTTTCATTAAGGGTAGGTGATTATTCAAGTGAGGCAGCAGTTGATATTTACAATCAGTTATTAGATATTGGCTCAACATGGGCGGGTGGTATTGCTTTTGACCCTAACGCACAAGTACCGGGAACAACAATAAATATTACTACCGTTCTGAATGCTCAGGCTAACTACGACAGAATTAAATTTGGTGTGGGTGGTGGTGTTAATACTATATCTTTAAGTAATTTTCAAGCCACTTACGCAGTTAAATACGGAGACAATGCTATTGTTCAATTATTTATAACTACGGACGATTTCGCGACCATGCAGGAAGATACCGGCACAGTACCAACGATAGTAAATTTAGGTGGGGATGTAAATAAACCTGACTCATACACTTGGACATTTGGTATACCTACAACAGGTTATATTCAAATAACAGGGTTTATACCACAAGGTGCAAACATTGTTTCGCCACCAATAACTAACGATAGTGATGTGCTACTTGATGATGCTACGTTAAACGGACTTTATCCAACGGCACTTTGGGGGCAATTGATACTACTACCAAACGTACCCGCTAAATATCTTAAACTTGACAATTCACCAACAGGACAATGGGACTTACAAACATATACACCAAATACTTAATAGTAGCATTATTGCTATTTGGGCTTGGTGCATCTGCCCAAACCACGGTCATTCCTGATAAGTTACGCATAAAAACCGTACCTAGAAATCCTGCTTTAAATGATATGATGGTGACTATTGATACAAATGGCAACATCAAAAAAGATACGATACATACGGGTGGAGGGGGTGGTTCTGCTACAGGCGTAAACGGAAATACAGGGACTACCAATATCGGGTGGGGTGGTACGTTCAATCAAAATACAACTGAAACGTTAGCAGGGTATAATTTTATCCTTAATCAAGGCTCTACAGGGGACATATTACTATTTTACCGAAATAGCACACAGGTAGCTAAAATAAATAACACAGGTCAGTTATTCGGTTCGGGAATAAGCAACAACTCAACAGGCAACAACGCGCAGATTTCAACTTCTACGACGGGGGTATATATCAACAGGAATATAGCCGATACACATCCGGTGTTGACTTTACAGAATTACAGCATTGCCAATACCTCTGATATATTACGTGTTAACGGTTCGTATAGCCCAACATGGCTCGGAGTGGGGTATAATGGGTTGCTAACCAAGTCATCGTACATACAGGCGTCAGGCGCGTTTGCAAGGGGCGCTACCTATACCGATGTACTACAACCAACAGCTAATGGTGACTTATTAGTTGGTATGGACGTTCGTCCGGTGTTTGGTACATCAATTATTAGCGGATATAACACCTTAGTTGGAGGTAGTGGGTACGGCACAGGCGTTTACAACGTAGTATTAACAGGCGGTACAGGAGCAGGTGCATCAGCAACATTAACCGCTACAGCCGGAGCAATAACAGGAATAGCTATCCTTAACCCCGGTGTAAACTACACCGTAGGAGATGTTTTAGGCGCTGTAGTGACTGATTCGCAGGGAAATGTTATAGGGAGTGGTTTTAGTATTAGAGTGGCATCTATAACTTCCTATACAGGAACACAGAATATTGCACTAAGGACTTATGGACTTGATAACTACGACCAAGAGTATACTTATACGGCCAATAGTAAAGTCAGTAAGACTTATGTCGATGGAAGGGTGATTTCAAACAGTTACTCTTTGTTCGCATCAGCAACGACAACCTTTACGGTTACTATTGGAACGACAATGACAAATAATACATATAGGGTAATAGTTCAACCAACGTCTGCTAACGCAATAGTTGGACACTATGTAACCAATAAAACTACTACAACTTTCGATGTGGTGTTTCCAAGTGGATTAAACGGCACAACAACTTTTGATTGGTCGGTAATGAAATAGTTAAATGAAGAAATTACTTTTAATATTACTCTTAATACTCCCTGCTTGGGTTTTTGCTCAACAGACTCAACCTGTTAATCCTGTTCCAAAGCCACAAGGTTCATGGTATTTAGAACCATCTACAGGGATTAAATGGACTTTTGACGGCACAAGTTGGTATCCATTTTACTCACTTACACCACCTAATACAGTCCTGACTGGTCTTTCACTGACCGTTGTTTCAAGTACTTTAACTGTTCACACAGGTACGTGGAGAATTAATAATCAAGTTTATACTTTAGGAAGCAACACTAATTTTACGTTACAAGCACGTGACAGTGTTTACTCAAGGTACGAAACGATTTACGCTACAAAAGCGAATAATGGTATAGGAATTAAAGTTGGCGTACTTAGCCCAACACCGATTCAACCGTCTGTAGGTACTGACACGCTTATCGTAGGGGCAGTACTAATAACCCCCACAGCAACCACTATTATACCACCGGGGCCGTCAAATCAGTTTGTGTTCAGTCAACCAACTGTACAGCAAAGCTACGCTAATCCGTGGACACGAACTGAACGTACAGACACTCTTAAAATTGGAGGCCATTATATTCTACCCCCCATAGACGGTACAAGTGGTCAGGTGATACAGACAGATGGCGCAGGAAATCTTTTTTGGTCTAATCAGGCTATTTATTTGCCCGGATTTGGGCTAAACTTAGTTGGGCAGACTTTTATCGTAGACACCACCAAAATGTCTACAATAACTGGTATGATGGACACGCTACGGAAGAATGCGGCTCATTTTAATCCTAAACAATTTATTATTGGTAATGACACTATTAACCTTAATCCTAGGGATACCACTACGGTAGACAGCGTGTTAGGTATGAAGGCAGGCAGATTGTATAAGGGTAAAATTAGCGGAGGTGGTACGCTTACAGCGGCCAATAATGGGCTTACTGTGTCTGGTACTACAGTACAATTAGGTGGTACATTAATTCAAAACACAGACATACTCACAGGTGCAAGCAATGAGTTTAAGGTAACAAGCGCAACTGGCACAGGGAACACGGCTAACATGCAATTATTTAATGGCGTTTTTACGGCTAATTTCGTAAAGACAGCTGCGGGTAGTTCATTTTTACAGGCGGGAGTAAACGGTTCAGGGCCGCAAGCGCAGATAGGATATACCAACCCCGCAAATAATCAAAAAAATGCAGTGTTTGGTCTTACAAATACAGGGATATTAGTAACTGAAACAGTTGATGGATATGGATTTATTTACGATAGTGACCACTCAACTAACCAAAGGTTACAAAGGCTTTCGATACCATCAGTTGGAACAACGATACAATTGATAGATAGCGCTAAAGCAACTATCAGTGGAGGAATCACAGCCTTAACAGGTGACGTAACGGCATCAGGCCCCGGAAGTGCAGCAGCTACTTTAGCAACTGTTAATAGCAATGTAGGCTCATTTGGGGATGCTACGCACGTAGGTGCTTTTACAGTGAACGGAAAGGGTTTAATAACTGCCGCTTCTTCCACAGCAATAACATTCCCGGTAACCGCCTCAAATAGTGTAGCGTTTACAAATAAAACAGGTAATATAAGTCAGTGGACTAATGATAGCGGTTATCTCACAGGCAACCAAACCATATCCTTTGCCCCTACAGGAGACGTAACAGGCAGTACGACAGGAACGACAACGCTCGCACCTGCTTTGACATTAGCTAACACAGCAGTAACAGCAGGAAGTTATACGAACGCCAATATAACGGTAGACGCCAAAGGAAGGTTGACAGCGGCAAGTAATGGAAGTGGTGGAGGATTAACAACATCCAACTTTGTTTGGTCGGAAGTGCCAAGTGGAACGGTGAATGGCAGTAACGTTACTTTTACTTTAGCCAATACCCCGACAAGCGGGACGGTAAGATTGTATGAGAATGGTTTGAGATTAAAGGTAACTACCGATTATACTATATCAGGTTCTACTATAACATTTGTATCTGCACCATTAACTGGAGATTTATTACTTAGTGATTATTTAAAATGAAGAAACTACTTTTTATATTACTCTTAGCGCCTTTGTTTGTTTTTGGGCAGACGAAGATAAAGACGAATCAAATCAATCCCACTTTACCTGCTAATTTTAAAATAATTAGCAATGGTAAATACTTCGGAGCAGACACTGCTTACTTTGGAAATGTATTAACAAGACCGTCTTTAAGTGGAAATTTTGTATTTACAGGCGATAGCTTTGTGGCTGGTACCGGAGCTAGTCCATCAACACTCCGGTTTTCAACTCAACTATCTGCCTTAATGGGCTTAACCGAAGTTAACGGGGGGCATCCGGGTATAAGTTTAGGTGCATCAGGTGGTACATCAGTGGTTAGTAATTTGAGTACATACATTCCAACTAAGGGCGGGAGTGACGTTTTTTTATTAATATGCTATGGTCAAAATGACGTTAATGTCAACACAGGAACTTATTTTGAACACCAATTTGCGGCCGATGTTGTAACTGTACTAAATTACGCCACTTCTCACGGATGGGCAGCTAACCAAATATGGTGGACAAATATCGGCTTTAATGAAACAACATTAGCTAGCGCAATACCGGGTGGATTAACATTAGCTCAATATACTTCAAGGCAACGTCAATTTAGTTTTGCTATAGATTCAATAGCGGCACTTAATGGATGTGTTAATGTTAAAATACAGCAACTTATAAGGTATCAGGGGGCTACTCAATTAGTCGCATCCGATAATCAGCACCCAAATAATTTGGGGCATACGCTCATTGCAAAATTAGCTTATAATACATATTACCCTAATTTATGGCAAGACAGTCATCAATTGGAAGCAAGTGGATTAACTCAATTAAACCAGGTTCAGTTACCCAAAATAAATACATTACCTATCGGTGCGACCATAGCGCCTAATTTACTTGGTGTAACCACAGGTGATACGGTAGGTAGGCTAATTCAATTGCCATCAGGATTGGGTACGGCAACAGGCGGAAATTTCTATATAAACGGCCCTGTTATACAAACCAACTGGACTACACCGTCCGGGTATACGATACAAAACAATGACATTTTGCTCACACAAGCGGGTAGGGTAACTGGTATATTTAGTTCCAACACTGGTTTTAATATCTATAATTACTTACAACCAGTAGATAATGGTGGTGGTATGGATTTGGTAACCAATGGTAGTATTGTCGGTGCTATAAATCTTATGCCCGGAAATTCGACGGCATTTTCCGTCAATTCAGCTTTAAAGGCAACGTTCTATGGAGATTTACAGGGACAGGTAAATAAAAAATATTATTATGACTCCGGCACTTATCAAGGTGGCTTTATTCCGTTTGGAAGTACGGGAGGTGTTTCAACAAGTGTGTATAACAGCTATTCGCTTGGTTTTATAAATTTCTTAGTGAGCAATGGTTCTAATGGTGGATCATTGGAGGCGGGTCGAATTTATAGAAATGGGCATTTGCTTTGGGGCGGTACGGTAGATAATGGGTTTAATATTGATGTAACAGGTAACGGCAGATTCACTACAAGCTTTTCTGTTGGTAGCTTATTAGCACCTACACTAAGTAGTGTTACCGGGTCTACATCAGGTGGTACGATAGCGGCAGGCGCACATTACTACGTTGTTTATCCGGTGGATGCTAATGGAGGTATCGGGCCAACTTCAAATGAAACAGGTGTCACCAATACAGGTTCTACGAGTTCTAATGCCATTGTTTATACAGCGGTAACCGGAGCAGCTTCTTATCGCATCTACGTCGGCACTACTCCCGGAGGTGAAAATCAATATATAACATCGTCAACAACAAGCGTTACAGATATAGGAAGTGGGTATACCGTAGCTGTCTTACCTACGCAGAACAACTCCTACCTTGCCAATATTTCTTCCACAGGCTCAGCAACTTTCACCGGAATAAACAACGCGGCTCTTACCGCCTCAAAAGTAGTTTTCACCGATGCATCTAAAAACCTGACTTCTACAGGAATTGGCACAAGCTCGCAATATATATTAGGCGATGGAACATTAGGCACTATTGGAGCGAAGGCTCATACCATTTTTACCCCAACAACTGGTGGGACGATAACCCTTATTAACAATCAGTATAACATCGTAAACCCGGCAGGTGCTTTGGTTTCGCTAACGGTTAATTTGCCCTCATCGCCTGCAAACAATGATTGTGTATTTATAAAGTACACTCAGGCCGTGACAACGGTAACATATTCGGGAGGTACAGTGATAGATGGCATCGTATCTCCTGCCGCTGGTGGGTTAGTGGTATTAACATACGACAGTTTAAGTTCATCTTGGTATTGATAAAATATATTCCTATATTTATATATGGGAAAAAGACTAAGAGTTATTTATACGACGGGGCAATTGATAGGAGATTGCATATTTTTGAGCGACGAGCCATATTTGATTACCAACGGCGTCAAAAGAAGAATGGCTAAATTTAAGTGTATTTGCGGTAAGGAGTTCATAGATAGAATTGACAAAGTTCAAGGAGGAGGCAGTAAAGGTTGCGGGTGTAGAAAAGGCAATCCAACTCATGGATATACTACAGGTCAAAAAACAGATGAATATAATATTTGGTGTAAAATAAAAGATCGTTGCAGGAATAAAAATGATCTTAGATACGGAGGAAGAGGAATTATAATTTGTGAAAGGTGGCTTGGTTCATTTGAAAACTTTTTATCAGACATGGGTAAAAGACCAACTCCTAAACATTCTATTGATCGTATTGACAATGATGGCAATTATGAACCGTCAAATTGCAAATGGGCAACAAAAACAGAACAGGCAAGAAACAGGCGATCTAATGTATTTATAACTTATAATAATGAAACACATTGTCTCAATGAATGGGCTGAAAAATTATCTATGCCACCAATGACATTATGGTCACGGCTTTATAGATATGGCTGGTCAATTGAAAAAGCAATTACATTTCCAATTAGAAAATAACAACAACCTAGAATAGTAACACAATAATTTAAACTCACAATAAAATGGCAAAGAAACAAAAACCAAAAAAACCACCGGTAGTGAAACCGATGACCGACCCGCCGACTTGCCCACCGGGGTATGTATGGGACGCAGTATTGAAGAAATGCGTATTTGACGGATGAAGTTAAGGATAGCTACAACGATAATAATCGTGACTCTTTACGTTGGCCTGTTCAATGTTTACATTTATGAGTTCACACGAATAGACCCGCATTATTCAAAACTGTTTTATGACTATCTTACGATAGGAGCATTGTCATTTTTTTTGATTGACTTGAAGTGTGGTTTTGTAAACTATCATCACAAGCAGTTTAACTTGTTGCTGATACTATGCGTAATAATGAACAACATCCTACGGCTGTTTACCCATTTAGGATACTTACAGGATCAAAAGCCACAGCAAATGTATTATGCTTTTAATATTTCAGTTTTTTCAATAACTTTAACTATATTTTTTTGTGAAATCCGATACAAAACATTCAAGTGATTCAATTGTACCTTTTAAATGAAACAAAAATTGGCAACTGCACCTTTACCTACCTTTGATTGGAACGAAAATATAAAATGGATTTCAGGATGCGTAACCTTCCTGCTGGGATACATTTATTATATTAATTACTACTTCAAGAACAAAGCCAAAGAGAAACAAGAGTTCATACAGGACATTGTTAAGGCTACTTTGCGGACTACACTTGACCATGAATTGCAGACCATCAAGACAAACATAGACAAACTGTTTGAATTAAGGGAAGATGACAGGACGCATTCTGACGCGCAATTTAAGGAGTTGCTGAGAGAGATTAAGAAATGAGATGGCAAAGCGCATAGACCCGACTAAAAATGTGTTGCAGTTAGTCGCGGCGTCTATTAAGCGTATTGATGATCTTCGCGAAGCTGATCGTAAACTTTCAGAGGCTAAGAACGAATTGATGCGAATTAGCTTCGAGTACGAAGATAAACTCAGGCAAAAAGAATCAGACCGCTTAGACGCCAATTTAGAGGGCTTGAGAAACCTTATCAAATCCACACAAGATACAGCCACTTTACAGCTTGACAGGCTCACTAACAGGGTATCAGCTTTAGAACTATCACAATCACAGAACGCAGGACGGTCTGGGATCAGCACACAGTTACTTATTGCTATTGCTATTGTAGTCGGTGGGATAATTGGTGGAATTGTTATGGCATATTTTCATACTACTAATAAATAATTTTTGTATCTTAGCTATTGCTAAATAACCACGACTATTTAGTACTTTTGGGAAAAATTTAACAAAGGGTGATTGCTTGTCGTGGGTAGTTGCCCTTTTTATTTTTATGAAATTTAAAATCATACGCGAATCAGGAAGCCATCTCACTAAACCCCTGAAATGGGCTAAAATGATGCCATTTGAGAAATGGGAAGTTAGAAGTTGCACAGAAGAACAGTTTGAACAACGTCATGCGCCAAAAGAAGGCAGTTGGCGTTCGGTAGGCACAAATCATACTACCACCCGAAATGGAAAATGGATAAAGAGGCAAATGGTATAAAAGATAAAAAGACTACACATGGTACAGTTACAATGTATAGAAAATATAAATGCAGATGTGATTTATGTACAATTGCATATAAGGCATCGAGAGCTAAGGAGGCTGAACAAAGAAAGAAAAAGATCGTTGAATTAAAACTTTTGAAAGCAAGCTAATTTTTATTTATATTAGCTGTGCAAAACAGCCTCAGTATGAGAAAATTAGTCCTAATTGCTTTAACTGTTCTTTTCCCATTATTTTGTCTATCGCAAGCTATACCCGGCTGTGGGACTTTTACATCGAGTGGCCCGATAACGGCAACTAGTAATTCAACTATTTCGGGTAAATCAATTGACCTTGCAAATGCAGCGACAATAGGCATAAACATTCCAAATGGGGTACATGATGTGCATATCACTAAGTGTATTATTAAAAATGGCACGACAGCGAATGGACTGATTAAAATCGGGTCGGGCTGCTACAACATAACGATTGATACGTGTTTTTTAGAGGCTGGTTGGAGAGGTATTAATGCGGTAGGTGCAACTAATCAAATCCATATTTGGTATAATTATTTTCATAACATTATTGACCCGAATGTGACAGCAACTTCAAGTGATGGTGGGGGGAGTTCGGTTCAACTTAATAATTGCAATGGTGTAGGCATTCAAATACTAGATAACAAATCCTATCACGATGTCTCTAGCAGTGGTATAGGAGACCAATATTCAATCTTTCAATGCAATGGTACACCAGCATCTCCAATACGTTGTTGTCGCAACCAAGCGCTTAATGGAAGCACTAATCCGCCGGGGACGGGGTATGTAGCCGCAGTGGCCGGAGATGTCGGCGGGTCTTGGCAACGGTGCGATAGCAATGTATTCGTCAATACCGGTAGTGTGCTATGCCAAGTACAGGGCGGTACAAACATAGAGATGTCATACAATACAGGCTATCTTGCTCAAACATCATACACATCAGTAGGTATGGCCTATGGTAATTATTCAGGTGCTCCATCTAATAATGTTACTATGGCGTTTAATAACGTTAGGTGTATACAAGCATCGGGCGGTGTTTTTAATTACTGGTTTGATTCTTCGAATGTGACAGCTCCGGCAGGATGGGCAACCAATACTACTTCAACATCCCTGAACGCTTCAATACTTCCAAATCCATTATGGCCTCCATGTAACCCTGTAGTGTTACCACCTAATATCAGCTACACTGGTTCACCATTTACGTTCGTAGTTAGTACGGCTATTTCAAGCCTTGTACCGTCAAATTCGGGAGGAAATGTAGTTTCATACTCCGTTAGTCCATCACTTCCTTCGGGCTTAGGAATATCGAGCGTGAATGGTATCGTGAGCGGCGTTCCATCGGTTGCAACTGCGCAGGCTACGTACACGGTAAAAGCGGTTAATTCTGCGGGACAAAGCACTTTCCCATTAGTGATAACGGTTAATCCTGCACTGGTCAATAAACCAGTTATAAGTTATTCACCAAATAGCGTAGTCGGAACTATTAATAGTGCTATACCGACACTAAATGCTTCCAATACGGGGTCGCCAGTTGTTATGTGGGGTATCAGTCCTTCGTTACCCGCAAACTTAACATTCAATTCAGGCACAATTTCAGGCGTTCCTACGGCAGCGCAGGGCGCGACTACATATACGGTCAGCGCAACAAATTCGGGAGGCGTAGGGACAGCGAATGTGACAATACAAGTTAATCCGATAAAGCCAAGTATTTCCTACAGTGGCAGTCCTTATTTATTCACTCAAAATTCAGCGATAGTACCCCTTAATCCAACAAATACGGGTGGGCAAATTACATCGTTTTCAGTTAGCCCTGCTTTACCAAGCGGCTTATCCCTAAATACTATATCGGGTCAAATAAGTGGCACACCTACGGCTACACAATCAGCGGCTACATATAATATAACAGCCGTAAATGCGGGTGGAAATTCTATCTTCCCGATTTCGATCCAAATTCAAGCACCTGCTGTTGCAGCACCGATAATTTCCTACTCTCCAAGTTCACAGACAGGGATTATAAACGTGGCTATAAACAATATGAACCCTATTAACAGCGGCGGCGCTGCAACGGGGTTTACTATTAGCCCATCTTTACCCACAGGACTTAATTTTAACACGTCTAATGGCGTTATTAGTGGAACAGCGACAGTTATATCAGGTTCGACAAGTTATACGATTGTAGGGTCTAATACTGGCGGCAGTTCAACGACCCATGTCACAATTCAAATTAATCCGATACCTGCACCAAACATAAGCTATACAGTATCATCGGTTTTGTATTTAACCAATCAGGCTATTACCCCCTTGTCGCCCTCAAATACGGGCGGAGCAATTAGCGGATATACGACAGATGTATCATTACCTGCCGGACTTACGATAGACGCTACCTCAGGCATAATTTCAGGTGTACCAACGCAGGTTACAGCACCCATAACGGTTACAATAAAGGCCACAAATAGCACAGGATTTTCAACATTCCCAATTCAGTTTGCCGTTAACCCTCAACCTGTTACGCACTGGTACTTGATAAATCAAAGCTTTTTTGGCCCTGTAATATATTAAAAAAAGCCCCAATTAAGGGGCTTAATTCTTTACCACACCAAGCCCAACCTGACCTAAAATTATATATGCCAAACCGGGTAACATATTACCTTACCGGAAGCCACCATAATTTACCTATGACCATATCAGACCCCACCACATCGTACCAAACCACTGACCTCATCCCGCTTCATCAAATATTATCTAACCGCATCTTAATTCACCAAACCTCTGACCAAATCCTGCCTCAACGCGCCTAACCATATCTGACCGCATTATACCTAACCGCTGACCCTGCCACTCCATATACGAACATACCCAACCATAAACGACCAGTCCTTGCCACCGACCCTATCGCATCAGACCATTCCAATACTTACCCCATCAGAACTTGCCCTACCTCTGACCCTACTTTCTACTTGATGAAAAGACTTGTTGCAAGTTACTTAATCTGGCAATCAAATCATTATTTTTGCCTACTTGTTCAGTAGGAATAGCATTGGTTCTGACATTCAGCATAATATTACGTGCTGTTTTCAATTCCTTTTTAATAGCATCAATAGCTGAATTAAACCCAAATTGCACTTGATCTTTTGGTGGCAATAAAGTATAACCATCGCCACGAATATTCCTTAGATAGTACATTTCTTTTTCAAGTAATTCATTTCGTAAATTATCAACCATCTGCATGTACTTGAATTGAATGTTTTGATAGTCTTCGACGTATTTCGCTGTGTTATTATAATTACGTATCTGAGGGAATTTTATATTAAAAATATCTCTCAGATAGTCGTGAGTGATGAGCTGTCCCGGCTCAAATTCACTCACTATTTTTGCAATAATTTCATCCATGATTAAACTTTTTCTACCGTGAATCTACCATAACGTGGCCTGTAGTCGCAGACACCAATATACATTCCGGCATTCTTTACAATTGTGTCTACTTCGGTTTCATTCAGTTTGGCTTCATCCAAAAATATAGTGCATGTAAATTCCCATGAATGAAAAATAGGACGACACCTCATCGTTTTTGCCTGACCAACTTTTACAGTTCTCATATCGCAATAACCGGGAACATCGAATAACTTAGGTGGTGGTACTTTTGAATGCTTAAACTCAAATATGGCATCGTCCGGTACGATTGCAGCTTGTTTCCATAATACCCCTTGTTTAAACTGTTTGGCAGACGCTAAAAACGTAGCATCAAGAACACTGGATGGCATAATGTATATCCCATCTTCATAATAACAAGACGCCTCAAATTCACAACGGGCGATAGCCTCTTGATCTTCATCTGTTTTCTGTCTCTTTTTAGTGAGTTCCTTTAATCTTTTAGTAAAAGGATGTAACGGATTAGCGGTTTTGTCGCTGTGCATCAATAATGGGGCTGTGCCCTTGATACGATAACTTAAAGTTTTCATTTTTTGAAAATAAAAAACCCGTATCAGCCGTTCGGGTCTTTCGCTACCTTACTAAGCCAACACGGGCTAAATCTTTTTAATCTGTTTGTTATCTCTTGGCGAAAGTCGGATAACACAATGCAAATATAATTATTGTATATTTAATATCAAAATACTAACTTTAAATAGCCCCCAACAGCAAGCGCGATCTGCGCAGCTTAAAATAGGTTAGATAGGTAGAAAAGTCTTGCGCGATGTGAGACTTTTTTTATTATATTTGATTATATGAAAACAGTTAAATTCAGACCATTAAGAGTAATTAAAAAGTCAGGCAAAATAACGGTTGCTTCATATATGCAATGGAGAAGTATCAAGACTTCTGATTATAATAATTTCAATCTAATTATAGACGAAAGCTACAAGATGCTAAATGATGAAGATTTTGTCTATAACCACGAGGGGGAACAATTATTCTTTTATGATTTTAAACCTTGTGATATTATTGTGAATCCCGATATTCCAAAATCAGACGGATTTCAACCAAGTTCAGAAAACACGTATGAATATCTAAATTTCAGAAATGAAAATCCATACATCTTACTTGATAAAGGCGATTACAAAACTTATTGGTGCAGAGGATTAGATTGTGACGGAGTGCCAACTTTAAGCCATTATACCGCAGATTATATTGTAAGTGACCATACACGTGATTTTACTTTATTTGAACCGCTTACAGTTGGAATGGTTAAAATGTGGTTTGGATGGTTCTTATGGCAATTAGAAAATTCTAGATTACAAATACTAAATTAGTACATGCGCGTCATCCTCACCATAATCGGCTGTGTGTTCCTATGGTTCTTATTTTTATGGATGGCTTATTTGATAAACCAATGAAATACCTCCACTTCGGCTTACCACGTAACAGGATACTTTGGATAGGGGTTGTTATCTTCTTGGCACTCTATCTTTTGCACGTTTGGTTGTTGTTGGTTAGGGTGTATGGGGGAGAATAGAAAAAGGGCGACCGAAGCCACCCTCATAAACCCCATTTGTCAACCACGATTAGTGGGGAATGTCAATTATTGATGAGTATTTCCAAAGGTTGTGTTTCTTGTATTTGTTCAAAAGTCATTATTGACGCTTTTAGTTCTTCAATAGGTATAAACAATTCTGGGCTAAACCATGAAGCACCATTACAATGCCCAACAACGCCAACATAAACAAACGGGCCTAATCCATTTGCCGGGTTGATTTTACTAACACATTCAGAAATTATGTATGTAACACCATGCTTAAACCCTCTATTTTTATCTGAAAGATTGGGATTTAAAATAACTTTTTGGCCTGCGTAAAATGGGAGCATAATCGTGGTTGTTTTATAACACAAAGATACACATTTGCAAATAACAAATCAAAACTTTATCTTTAAATATGCAATACCTGAAAATTACAACTGAACAATTCACAAGGTTATTTCGCGTAAAGGAATTTAAAGGCCAATGGGATTGCTACGGCACTTGGAATGGGCTTGATATGTATTGTTTAGGAGATACGCCTGAAAATGCCCGTATTGAAATGTGGCTAAGACTTAAAAAGAATAACTGGATTTAACATGCTTTCAACCCTCCTCGTTTCTTTCAGCCTGATACTTGGCGTGACGGTGCTTATAATGGATTGGAGGGGGAATAGGGATTTGTAGTTATGGGATGGATAACATTAAGTAATGGCGAAACAGTTCACACGCAAGTGTTGAATCAAAATCCGATTGTCGAAATAGAAACGATGGAAACAAAAACCACAGGTGGAACAATCTATATTACACAAAATTATGTTTATGAAGACGGCACCAAGCAAACCGTTACTTTAAACTGGAAACCATATCTTTGTTAAAATTTATTCATGAACCTACCTGACAAATACGCATGGCTCAATGACGAGCCGGGGCCAAAGATGCTGAAAGAGGCACTGGCACTGTACGGCACACTGGAAACACCGGGTGCCGAAAATAATCCCGTTATAATGGCATGGGCAAAAGAGGTTGGTGTTAACGGGTGGTATCCCGGTGACGCTACTCCGTGGTGCGGACTATTTCAGGGCGTCATAGCCAAACGTGCAGGATGGGATATAAGTAAAGACTTGTTAGCCGCCGCATCATGGGCATTATGGGGTACACGCGTTGAACCCGGAAATGAAATGCTCGGTGATGTATTGGTATTCTCACGAACCGGCGGGCATCACGTAGCTGAATATATTGGGGAGAGCAAGGATAATTTCCTTATCTATGGCGGCAATCAAGGTGATAAAGTTGGCTTTGAATGGATTGGCAAAAACAGGTGCATAGCAAGGCGTAGAGCACCGTGGAGAGTGTCACAGCCTGCCAGTGTACGCAAGATATATTTAGATGATAACGGGGCTGTATTGGCTCATAATGAGGCTTAATAATATTTAACTATATTTGATTAAACTTTAAAACAATGGCAGAAACAACCTCACAACCTCAATCTTGGCTTCTTACCAATATTAAGCCAGTTTTAGCCCTCATGATCGTAGTATTAGGATTTGGCTACTTCTACATGTGTTCGATAAGAAACATTAAGCCTGACCCTCAAATACTCATTGCTATGGTTACTTCTGTATCATTGGCTATTGGTTATTACTTTGGTTCAAGTCAAGGGAGTTCAGCTAAGAACGATACCATTGCTGCCAACGCTGGAAATCCGTCAATTACAAACGCTGATACGGTGAATGTTGCTGCGCAGCCTGAAAATCCCATCAACAAGGACGAATAAAAAAAACCGGATGATTAGTCCGGTTCTGAAAGGTTATAAAATTGCTGAATAAGTTCTAAGCCACCAGTCAATCTGCGGCTCTATACGTTTGGGTTTTGTGTCCCCTCTACGTGGGGCTTAATTATCAGATGATAAATATACTCCAAAGCCGCCTCAATCTTCTGCGCCTCGGTGCCTGGGCTGAACAATAGCGTCAATATCGTTACACCTGCTTTAGAAATGATACCCCAAACATTATGGTCATCCTCATGCTGTTTAAGATATGCCTGTAGTTTAGCAACGGCATCTTCCAAAGTAAGCGGTATTTCACCTTGTGCAAACTTTAGCTTATTAAGAAGAGTATCAATAAATCCGTGAACAACGTCGAGGCTTAAATCAGGAAATTTCAATTTTAACAAGTCGATAATAACCTGAGGTGTTTGATCGATATTGTTGTTAACGATAGCGAAAAGCCCTGATGCCCATTGAGCGGCTTTCTTTTCATCTTCTGTCAGCATGTCGTAAATGTCTTCTCCACTTTTAATGATAGGCTTCATAAAGAGGCCTAGTTTGTTGAGTACGAATGATAGTACGCCCCAAATTGCAGTTAGTAATCCCATGATTTGATTGTTTAAATGTTTATGTAAAAGTAGTTAATTATTTTGTTTCAATTCAGTAAACCTAAATTCAGTCTGTAAGGCCAGCGGGATAAGAATATGAAGATTATGCATTAATGGCATCTCGTCAATCCCATCAAGTTTTAAAATAAATATCGCCTCTTCTTCACATGTTGATGCGTTCATGGCATAATCATCAAACATTTTAAAGCAATAAACATTTGCCTGACCGCCCATAATGTCATCACCAAAACGCATAGTTGCAAAATGTGTCCAATCATCGGTATTTGTTTGAACCCCTGTTTCTTCGAAGAACTCTCTAACCATTGATTGCTGCGGATTTTCATCACCTTCCATTTTGCCCCCAACGCCGTTAAGCTTGTCTTTTTGCCATTCTGGTTTTTGCTTTTCGATAAGCACGATATTTTCTTTGGCGAAATCGAATGCGAATCCAAGTACGTAATTTTTCATTGCTTGTTTTCTCCTTTCTTAGATTGCTCCTTAACCGGATGCTTCTTAAGATACTGCACTTTAATTAGGCTGTCAATATGCATAACGGCCTTGTGAAGCTGATTGTATTGCGCTGTTGACACCTTATCGGAATTACCTGATACCTGATCAAGTTGGCTCATAAGGTTGTCGATGAGTATTGCATCTTGTTCGCTGAAGTGATACTTGTTTGTGTCGGGCTTGGTGGTTTGCGCTTTTAAAACCCCGGAAAACAGGGGAATTAAAATTAGGGCGGTAAGGATTGCTTTTTTCATTTTGGTTGTTTAAATATAAAAGTTGAATCATTAATAAACTTAACGTATTTGCGGTTGAATTTGACGGTTATGGTATCATTTTTAGGTGCGCTTATAGATAATATTTCGTCGGGTGTATTAAACCATATGAACTTTGCCGGTTGCCAAGAAAGTGGGTGCACCGAAAAATCAATTAAACTTGTATCGGCAGTTGAAACAACCCTTCCAGATGTGAAGTTAGGCGTCATTGGAAATCTACCTACATGCAATGTTGTCGTATCTTGTTTCGTTTGCGCCCCCGCCGTCAGACAGGCGAGGAGGAGTAAGAGGGTGAATGAGTGTTTCATAATCTATCGTTTAATAAATCATCAAAAGCCTTATATGAACGTGTAATTTCTTCCTGATCGTCCTTTATCCACTCTTTGTAAGTATTACACAGCCATTTTAAATGGTTTATGTACCATAATAGACAGGCAATTATCAGGATGTAAATTACGTGTATCATAATGATGCTTCTTTTATAAATACGCAACCTTTAATAAATTGAACTTCAACTACCTTGTATAAGTAAGGGATGAATTGTTTAATAATATCTTCGGTAGCTTCTATTCGCGTCACTTCTCGTTTTTCGCGATATTTAGAAGTTACTATATAAACAAATTCTCCGTTGAGGCTTTTGAGTGTTTCAACTTCGCCTATAATTGTAAATGGCCTATTGCCCGGTTTTCTATATTTCATAATATCGGTGTTGTTTTCATCTGTACAAATTATTTTTATCAATCGGTGTAAATATCCAAATTAGGATGAGGATGATGGCTAAGAGTTTTCTCATTTGTTACTTTTTAATGCGAATCCATTGTCCGAATGTTAATGAACTATCTGAAGCTAGGTAATTTAAATACCTTTCCTTTGAGCGGTGATTCTTAGCTCTAAGTTTAGATACCGGTGTAAATGTTTTCAAGTACTCTACTTTATAGGTAGGATGACAAGGCAATGACTCTTTCTTTTCGTCATCATGAAAGGTAACACCAATATAATTACCAATGTCTTTAGTTATGCTACCTTTTCTACCATTAACTATTACATCTCTGCCATAATCAGCAGGAACTTGGTAATATTGTTTTATATATTCGAAATCTTTCATCTTTCTACTTTTTAATGCTTTCTAACAACTCTTTGGCCGAATCTCGTTCCTCTTTGTATTCATCTTTGGTATAAACGTCATAAGTAGCTTCTAAACACTCGAGCAACGCTTCCAGCGCCTTAGTCAACCTTTCTATGGTGGTGGATTGGGTGGAGGCGACAAAATCAGGATCATGAGCTATTCTAAACTTAGTGAACTCCACGCCAAGCCAAAATTTATCATAGTCGCCTATCACAGTTGTAAAGTGTCCATTAGGCTTATAATCTATGTTTTTCTCTTTCAAGAACCACCTGAAGCCATCTGAATTGTCGTGCACGTTTTGAAGTATTTCCTCTACCGTACCTGCTACTGGTGGGGATAAGGATTTTACACAGCTTATGATTTCATCCAATTCACAATCAACCAAATCGGTTAGGCCATGTGTTTTTAATAGATCATATAGGGGCTGATAATTAGTTGCTTGATTTTCTGTTACTAGTGGGGACTCGCGGTCTTTAAATTGGCAACCATACTCTTTAGCTATGGAAATAGCATCACTTTTTTGTATAGTGTAAATCTGGCGTCCCTTATCCCAAAAAGTTTCGGTTTGATTATCAAACATTTCTTCAGCGGTTTTTATTTGTTTCTTTTCCATGTTAGGGTAAACTTTATATAAACTTTCGTTAAAATAATTCTTGCTTCTTAGCCCCGGCTAATGCCGACAACTCCACAAGCTCACCGGCACGTTTCATGCCTGATTTCTTTATATTTATCGCTGCGTTGTGATCTCTTGATAAAGACAGCCCACATGCGCATTTATAATGTCTTTCTGATAATGGCATATCCTTTATGCCACCGCAATTAGAACAAGTCTTAGTACTTGCTTCAAATATGCCTATCTGAATAATATTCTTTCCTCTCCAATCAGCTTTATATTTAAGCATATTTACGAATGAACTCCAACTTGCTGAACTGATAGCCAATGCCAACTTATGGTTTTTAACCATTCCGCTAATGTTCAAATCTTCTAGGCAGATAGTATCATAATGATTGGTTATCTCATGCGATACAGTATGTAAGAAATGATAGCGGCTATTATTTATTTTTTCATACAATTTGGATAACTTAAGAATTGCGTTTTTTCTATTTTTACTGCCTTTTTTCTTTCTGCTCAATCTCCGATGAAGTACTTTTAATCGCTGTAACGATTGCTGAAGATGTTTAGGATTTTCTATTTCTATACCATCGGAAAGTACGGCAAACGTTTTTAACCCTAGGTCTAAACCAATTGTAGTATCAATATTAACTGGCTTTTTTGCCACCGGTAATGACGAATCGTCAACTATAAGCGAAGCAAAGTATTTATTAGTTTTGGATTTACTAACTACAACATGTCTAATGTCACCTGCTAAATTTCTGTGATTTACTATCTTTATTCCCTCTCTGAATTTCTGTATAAAAAGAGTATTACCTTTTATGTTGCAGTTGTATCTTAAGCTAAATGATTGATTGGAATTCTTGTTTTTAAATTTTGGGAACTTGCTTCTCCTGGCAAAAAAATTATTAAAGGCCAAATCGAGTGTTGACATAGACGCAGCCAGTGCATCATAACTTACCTCTTTTAACCAATCGTGATCCTTTCTTAACTCTGTCATCTGTTTTTGCAGATCGTAGTTTGATAAATTAACGCGGTGGGTTTGGTATGCATATGATTTGGTTTCCAAAGCAAGATTATAGATAAACCTACAGCAATTCATATGTTTATCCATTAACGCCGTTTGGGCATCCGTAGGGTATAATCTGAATTTAAAAACTTTAATCATTTTTCCTTTAAATGTTACTTTTTATTGGGTGGTTAAATAAATCAATTATTTGTTGTAGTCTTTTGATAGTAAGCCGGCCATCGTGGTCGAAATTATGAAGGCAAACCAAATCTGTTACTTTATCGCCCTCTATAGCCTCTATAAATAGCACCTCATTTGGTGTACCGATACATCCTAAGCTAAGCAATCTATTTCTGCCAATATCCATAACATGGGAGTTCATAACAGTGAAATGAGGCATTTTAGAAAACCCCATCTTAATAGCGATTTCTTCTGTCACCCACTCTCCAAACTTCCCTTCCCCCTCTTTCTGCTTGACTATTGGTACCCAGATTTGGCGTTTTTTATACTTTGGATCAGTGCCGTCACTTACATTTACCCATTTCTTACTGAGTGGTAATTGCTCCTGCCATTGCAGATAAGCCATCACAGTTTCCCCTCGTTCGGTGTTGGCTATGGAGGGGCAGGGGTGCTCGGCTAAATTTTCCTTAGTATTCCAATCACGCCAATTCGTGTTAAAATAACCACCATCTATATATTGTTCATGTGGGTTGACGCGCTTTCCCATGTAGTTGCTTACTGTTATTGCTGTTGGTTGGTTCATGGCTTAATTATTTAAAAGTGAATATCCTTCGTTCCAACTGGCATCAAGTCTCCAACGCCAAAATTCATAAGGGGCACATCTAACGCCATCCTCAAGAACTATTTTGCCGTTTTCCATAGTCATCCATTCCATGCTATCAAAATAACGATGGGTAACTTTTTGCCCGTCTTTCATGGCTTGTATTGCTTCTTCTTTGGTCATGGGTTACTTACTTGCTGTTGGGGTTAATAATTCAATGAATTGATTAAACTTTTTATCGCTTAATGTGAAAAATGCAAGTTCGTCATCTATAAAGGCGTCATATTGCCTTTTTGAGATGAACTTTTGTAATTTTGATGCAAACCCATAAAAGGGATGATCGATAATTCGTTTGCCTGAATCATCATATAACGTGTAACATAATCCATTGCTACTTATTTCCAGCTTTTTCATAATTCTTTCTCCATTTTAACCCACCCGAACAAGAGCAGGTGATTAATCTTGTGCTTCTTTAGTACATTTTTCACAGACAGCATAACCGTCATCTTCAGAAACGGAATAAGCTGTATCGGGCAAAATATCACCACCACAGCTTTCACAAATTTGAATTTCTTCTTCTGTTTCCTTATCAACAACGGCCTGTAAGTCAAACGCGTCAGTCATATAGTCAACAACTGATAGGTTTTTAGCTTTTTCAATGGCTTCTTTAGCTGTTTCAGCATCTACATCGTATGAGATGCGCTTTACTAACTCTACTGTGTACTTTTTCATTTCGCTTTAATTTTAACCCACCCAAAACCTATTAGGTCAGAGGGGGATAGGGTGATTGGTTTGTTGTCTTCGGATAGGTAGGTGAAGGGCGTAATAAAGCCGTTTAGCCGTAGATAATCAACAATACACAGCCGAACTTCTTTATAGTCAAAGGTGCTTAAATACCGCTTGTTTTCGCCTAATATTTCCTTCAATTCTTTGCCTTCAACCACATCCAAATGATCTTTTCTATATCCCCGCAAAACAGCTATTTCAAGCAATTGTGTATCCGTTAGTTGATCTACTGACCTTAAATGAATTTGCAATCCATTGCACGTGATATTATGCCCATCTACAGGATAAATCTGTTTATCCCAAAATGGATCAGCTTCCGAATCTTCGTACTTCAAAACTTCCTGTTTCCAATACAGTGCAAAGAATTGTGCTTTTAATTTATTGCTTGGTGTGTTCATTGGGTTGGGGTTATTTAATGAATGATTCGATGTTTATTTTCTGTATCCTGTTAGCGTCTTCATATTCTAAGCCGTCCATACAGGCGTCACGAACCGCTTCACCCACTTGCCGGGCGTACCAGTTAGCATAATTCTGAATGTCACTTGCAAGTTTAACTTTGTCGCCTATCCAGTTAGTAGCGTTCTCGTGATACGATATTGAAATCTTACGCGGTTCCTCACGTATTTTTGACATGGGTATTGGGGTGTAGTCGGGTTGGTTCATCTTTTTTGGTTTTATCCCCTGAGAGGGGGTTCTTCATCAGGGTTTGTAATAGTCAGCTTCACTTCAAGACCAGTTGATTGTTCAATCGCATTCTTAACGAGATTGGATGTATCAGCATTCACAATAAAGTGCTTCACATCGTCTTGTTTGACTACAATGGTGGCGCTTATGGATGGCCTGCTGAATAAACTATCTGGCAATACTAATCCCACGCCTATACACACTTCGTCAAATTCTGTGTATTGTGGCCGCTTAGTGGCTTTTACTGTTCCTTTGCTGTTTACTGTTAGATAAAAATTTGTTTTCATTTTTCTCCCCCTTTTAATTATTGTTCACTTTCGGTATCAGCCCAATCATAATGAGGCTCGCCGATAGTTTGTTCAAAGCCATCCCAATCACCTTTTGATTTCGGCTGATCGGTCCCCCTTTGTGAAACCGCCTTATTCAAAGCATCTTCTTTTGACATTCCTGAATTATGCTCGTAAGCATAGGCGGCTCTTTGCTGTCCGCGTGTTGGATTTTTGTGTGACATAATTGGTTTTTAATTATTGTTACCTATTGATAGGGTGTGGTTATTTGATCCGTTGACAATTTTCAGGCTGTTCACAGTACTCCAATTCCCAAAGTATATTTTCACTTGGAGAAAACTTTTCAATTAGATCGGGCCTATCAGTGGCGTATAAGCCAATAGTTGTATTGAGATTATACTGCATGTTACGGTAGTGCTTGCAAACATCTGTTAATGATGCTTTTTGCACCCAATAATCAACTTCTTCATATCTAAAAAACCCTTTAAAAAGACGTACATAACAGGCCGGTACCGAAACTTCATCAGCGTTAAATAATTCCATGGCTACCTGTAAGCCAACATCTTTGTAGATATATCGCTTCAGGTTATTGAACTGTATTAATACGCATTTAAGCGACTGGGAATAACCTAACATCATTATATTAGTTGATTCGATTATTTTTAAATCATATGATGCCAAATTGCTATCGGCAAAATATAGTTCTCCATTTATTTGGATTAAAATATCATTCCATGTTGTCTTCATATCTTTGGTGTTTTACTGTTTTATATTGATTAGGGGGTTAAAAAACTTATTGGAAAAGTACACTATGATGCTCTTTAAGAAGCTGGCACAAATTATTTGCTTGTTCGGAGTCAAATTCGATCTGATATGAATAATCTCCCGGTTTACCAATAGCAACAACCTTGTCTGATTCAATTATCAAACGCCCATTTTCTTTATTAATAACAGCAATGATTTTAGGCGAGTTTTCATTTACACTTTGCAGTAATCTTTTTATTGTTTTCATACTTTTTAATTTATTAAGTGATTAATCTTTTTCATAATCTTAAGTTTAGTTTCTATTAATACCCCGGCTGTAGTTCAGCTACCAGTAAATCTTTTTGTCAATACTATCCTGTCTCGCTGCGTACAACTTCCACAATTTTTGATACAATCGATAGCATTCGTTAGCCATACGCCTGTACTTTTCATCATCTGTTTTGTAGTACATGGCGGCATAGATGTAGTATTGTTTGTCTACGCTATCAGCTTTCATTCCGATTGATATTCTTCGAATTGATAAATCAGTCCAAAGTTTTAAGGTATCAACATCCGGTATCCTGCTATGCTCAATGATAAACGTTGTTGTGTCTACATCACTTGCCTGCCGCTTACTTTTCTCACATCCAATCCCCAAAATTATCAAAATGGCGAGGAGGCAGGCGGTTTCTGCTTGTGAAAATTTTCTCATGGTTTACGTCTCCTTATTTTAGCCAATGCGTTTCTCAAATATTTATTTTTAATTTCTTTTGATAAAACATCCATAAGATCGCGTAAATCACTTAACATTTCTTCGCCAATCCCAGATTCGTCACCGTCAGTATTTGACGAAACGAAATCGATAGCCTCACTAACTGCATGAATACCTTTAGACAGGTCTTTAATTTTCATTCTCTTTCCTTTTTTAATGGTTACGCGGAACGGGTTAAATCCTTAATTGGCTTGTTCAGGCGTTTTGATATAAGCGTCAAAACATCTATGCCAATGAGACGAGGCTTGTTATCGCGCAGGTATCTATACATTGTACCCTCGGTTGTGTTCAGCAATTTTTGAATGTCAATGAATAAATCCTTGTTATCTTTAATAGCCTCTATTGTTTCGTTTGATAATTCCATAATACAAATATCTTTTACTGCCAAAGCCCCATTTAAGGGGCCATAGACAAGTGAGTGCAGAGCTTTCAGAACTACACATCAATGCCTGTAATGTCTTTAAATATATCCTTGTCGAAGTTTGGAAGTTTCTGGAATGACTCTTTAGCTGCATCGCTCCAATTATTCCAAGCATTTTGAAACGCTTCTTTATATGGTAAATTTTTTATATAACCACCAGTCGTAACGTAGTATGGGTACATTACCTTTTCTTCATCTGACATTTTATAATCAGGAATAAAAATAGTAGTATCTATTTGTGATAAATACTTATAAGCATCTGAATTAATAAAATCTTCATAAGTCCAATCAGAAGGCTTATTAAATAGCATGTAATTTGGTGTAACCAAATTATTAAAAGCCCCGGCGTTGTCGTTCCCGGCGTTGCTGTACCCGGCGTTTCTGTTCCCGGCGTTGTAGTTCCCGGCGTTGTAGTTCCCGGCGTTGCTGTACCCGGCGTTTCTGTTCCCGGCGTTGTCGTTCCCGGCGTTGCTGTACCCGGCGTTGTCGTTCCCGGCGTTGCTGTACCCGGCGTTTCTGTTCCCGGCGTTGTCGTTCCCGGCGTTGTAGTTCCCGGCGTTTCGAATGCCTGAATTACCTTTTCCTAAATTGCATAATTCAAGAACTTCAAGCCATGATAATTCTCTTATTAATTCTATGGCATTGGTGCAAGATTTATTATCTTGCGTTACTGGCGTCCCGTGATCTATAATTTCAAACACCCGATTTGAGGTATTAAAATCATAATAACTGAAACAGTCAACGCATTCTACACAGTAATGAAATCCTGAATTGCAAGGCGAAACAACGCCAGTGTGTTTAAATATTTTATTAAGTTCATATTGGTACGAACGACATTGCATGTTAGAATCGGTTACCTTGTAACCTTTAATTTGTACTTTTTCTTTTTTCATGTTTTTGAAAGCTTTTAAATAAAATTGATATGCAATGTTACGAACTATATTTATTATATGCAAATTTATTTTGAGAAATATTTTCACTTTTATTTCCTAATATCAAAACTTATCCCCAACTTTGTTCCCACACCCCGAAAGATTGGAGGGGGGGGGGAAAGAAAAAATATGGCAAACAAATATTCAAAAACCCCATGCAATATCAAAATGAAGCTAATGTCAAAAGATATTAATATTGAAAAGGTTTGTACTAACCTATGGGATGTTTACATTTTCGAAAGAGATATACCAACAAAGCACGGTTTGCAGTTTTCAGGTAAGCCTTATATAATAGGCAAAATATATTTGGATGCTATTGCTAATACTGGAGGATATTAAATCATGGATAGTATACAATGCCCGACCTGTTTTGGAACTGGCTATATAAGAAAGTCATCCAATAGGGTAATTACATGTTATTCATGCAATGGAAGCAAAAGAGTTGTAGTTATTAATCGCCCTAAAAAATAAACAATTATGAATAGATGCGAAGATTGCGGATGTGCTGTTTATAACGGACATTGCGTAAATTGTCACGAAGAAACATTTATTGCCGAACAACATTTTGAATTAGGCACATGGAATGCTTGCAGCGAAGAATTTAAAAATAAGGTTGCTGAGCAATCCAACCATCCTACAAACATTGAATTGCCTAAAAGACAAGATGATTTATTTAATCCATTATCCTAACACCCCCTTTCACCCCCGGTCAGCAAGTGAGGGGAAAATTAAAGAGATATGACACATATACACATAAGCCGAATGGGCGAAAAAGAGTTGGTAAACGAGAAATGGGTAATGTATCTAAACGAAAAATTAATTGCCGTAATAGATTCTTATACTTATTTAACAAGACCTTCAAAGCGTCACGGTTGGAAAATTGAAAAACAGTATGAACGAATATTTGGCAGGAATAGCACTATTAAAATACACGATGTGCCTTTTGATGAAAATGTTATATCGGAAGTTAAGGCTAAAATAATCGACTTAATTCAAATAAAAGCATCATGAACCTCCCCACCCTCCAACAACTTGAATCAGGCTTAAATCTGTAAGTAATATGAAAATTGATTATAATAAATATGTTAATTCTAAAATAGGGAACATTACAATACTTAGCGTTTATTATAAAGAATTTGCTAAAAATAAAGATAGCCTGACGCCCTATCTGGTTTGTGTATGTGATTGTGGTGTTCAATTTGAAAGATTAGCTTATGACTTCTTTGGAAAAAGGCAAAAGAAACGTGGATACAAATGCAAAAAATGCCAATTAGCAGATTTCCCAAAAATGCAACCTATTATTATTAATTATAAATCAGTAAAAGAAATGTTTTATTATGAAGATGGTCATTTATTTTGGACTGAAAAATATATTTCTTTTAAAAAAGACAAGAAAGCAAGTAGATTAAAGGCAGTTGGTAATGAAACGACAAAACGCAATTTTGTGATTATAAATAGAAATCATCATTTACAATCAAGGCTTATTTTCCTTTGGCATTATGGTTGGCTACCTAGAATGGTTGACCATGAGGATAGGGATGCTACAAATGATAGGATTGAAAATCTAAGAGCGGCAACACCCGGTCAAAATAGTTATAACAAAGATGGCAAAAAAGGTAAAAGCTCTAAATTTAAAGGCGTTTCTAAAAGATCAAAATACAATGATTTTGCAGCGGCAATTATGTTAAACAAGAAAAGTATTCATCTTGGTTATTTTAAAGATGAAGCAAAGGCTGCACTTGCCTATAATAAAGCAGCTGTTAGATTATTTGGAGAATTTGCTTTTTTAAATATTATAACAAGATGAACTTACTAAAATTATTGCATGAGTTAGAAATTGGTCATACCAGCGCTGCACAGGCAGAGCAGCAAATAAGGGATAAGATTGAATACCTGAAAAGCATTGACAAGTATGATGATAGGTGGCGTAAGGCTATTGACCAACTTAAAATAGCTTTGGGATTGGCTGAAATTAAAAAATAACAATCTGCCCTTTTTCACCCCACAGTTTAATTGCTCTCACATCCCAAACATAGCCATCATCCACGCCTGAACTATCCATTAAGGCTTTGCAGAAGTTATCGACGTCCGGCCTTTGTTTATGAGGTTGATGCAGGTTAACCTCTATTTTATTTTTATTCCAGTATTTAGGCATGGGTACAATAAAGACCACACGAAGCGTTTCTGACAGTTTAAAGCCATTTTGCTGTGCTAACCATGTAAAGGTACGTTTAAAGGTAAAATAACGTGTTACAGCGGCTCTTTGACGCTTATTAGGGTCAATATGCTCCGGGTCAAGGAAGATAGCATCCCTACGGGTCATTCTTGGCGCAGGACAGGGGTTAATATCAAAGGAATATTTAATCTTCACTAATTCACCATTCGGTAACTTAAACGATTCTTTAGTCTCCATAAAAATCATTCCTGTGTTGTTATAAACATCAAACATCTTTTGAGCATCCATACCCTGCTTGCCAAACATCATATCAGGTTCAATCTTTTCCACATCTTTAGGTTTAGCTACTAAAGAACTGGCTTTAACAAAGCCTTTATCTGTTTCTATTAAGCCTAACTTTTTGAGTTGTTCGGAAGAATATTGTACTCTGGACATAGTTTATCTATTTTAACTTTTAAATTAATCAATTAGGGAACATACAATAGGGTTATTATAATACTACCAATGAGGTGAATTATAGTAGTGACCCCTCGAAACTTTATAAAAAGGCTCAAAGTAAACACTATTTGCCCTTAAAAAATAATAATCGCCTGTTTTCTTGTCGTAGCGTGCGTTATGCTTACCCTGTTGCTTATAGCTATTGTACTGATCGGGGCTTATACTCACCCTGTTTGATGTAAGGGTTAAACCAAAAGCTTTAAGCTGCTTTGCGAGTGTATAAGCATGGGAGATACTAATGCTGAGTAACCGGGCTATTTTACGGTACGAAAGTGTTACAAGTTCATTTATTTGTAAAGAGGATAAGTTAAGGCTGTCACAAGCACCACGCCCTTTATTCATGGTTGACAACTTATAACCTATGGCTCTCTTTTGTTGTTTGATATTCTGTTTTAAAACGGCTAACTGGTAGAAAGGTGCAATATCACAAGCCTTTACCTCGGTGTAGTCACTGGCACGTTTTAAATGGTGTTCCTGTGACTTGCTGATTAACCGCAGGTGGTTGCCCTCGTAGAAGGCTAAATGGTACGATATAGCGCAGTTTAATAATTCTCTGAATCTTTTATCGGTGTAGCCGGAAAGTTGGCGTATAGCGTTCCTATTGGTTTTAAAATTAAGGATTATGGGATGGTGAACTAGTGAAGCTAACTTTTTGGCGAATAAGTACGCTTTGGCATAGTCACTGCCGTAGCTGTGAACCTTGTTACAAACCTTTTCGCTTAAACTTACAAATCCTTTCATTATGGCACAATAAAAAACGCACCAAGCAGGCATATTGGGTAGCTGGCCTGAACTCGATGCGTAATGATTATTGTGTGTAAACTTAAGTTCCTGTTCGAAGCCGCTACCCCTAGCCACTTTTAACATCACAAAGGTAATATTATTGATATGACTTTTCAAAATTTTATTCATCATTCCATCGTCTGAAAGCCTGCTTAATATTTTTCTTATAGTTTATAGCTACTTTTTTAGTGCCTTTACGGTTACGCCAGTAGTTATTAGCCCACGTTTCAATAAAATCAGAATGTATCCACTTACCTGATTTAGTGTTCAGATACCACTTCGGACTTTTTTGCACTATGTGGTCTGGTAGTTCCACGATCTTTTCCTAATTTTTCAAAAACCCTGTTATAAGCTTCAAATCTTTTGTTCTTACTATAGTCAGGTACGCCTGCTAACTTTTGTAAAAAACTTATATCTATTGTCTCAGGTTCAGTATCCCGGTAGCTATAAGCTAACCAAAGGGCGTAGGTGTCGCTGTTATATTCTTTCAACGGACACGTTCTATTTGATTCCATTTAATACCCCTTCGCCAAAAATTAATCAGATGTTTAGGGTTGTCATCAAACTTTGGCGGGTTAAGGGTTAATTTCCCCTTCTCACCATATCGGGTTGATTCCGTTACTTCCGGGGCAACGTATGCTTTCTTGAGTAAATTTGATTTCATAATTCCTTAATTTGAAATTCGTTTTTAATCATTTGCAGGCAATAATTATATGCTTCTACTTCGCCATCCAAATGATTTTTTTCTTCAATATCTTCGCGCCTGCACTTTTTACGTTCGCCTCGTCTCTTGCTTCCGTTATAAGGCGTTTAACTGCTTCTATATCGTTCATAATGTTTGTTTTTTAAAATAGTACCCGCTAAACTCGCTCTAACGGGTACTCCTACTAAACTACTGTTAACTACTTGAGAAATAGTTGTGGGAAGAGTCAGACTCGAACTGACAACCTCACGTTAAGGCTCTTTTTCGTTTATATGCGTGTGCAACGGTCGCCCCTTCTTCTATCACACACTCTTTAGGGGCTACGTTATCCCAACGGAAACATACAAACTAAGCGTCTACCTATTTTTTCGCCATCTTCCCAATACCGGAGAGCGCAACCTGAACCGGTGTTCCCTAAGAACAATTTTTCACACATTTTAAATTATGATTAATTGATACGCGCTCTTTTGTCTTCATTTCAGAGTAATTTTATACCCTGCTGTTTGTGTCTTAACTGGTGGATAAGCCGTGTACATTTCCCCCGTATCTGTGTCTACCAGTGTTGCTGATCCGTTAATTGCTTTTAAAAAGTTTTGCCTGTCTTTAACTGCCGCATTGGCTTTATCAGCTTCGGCTTGCAACCTGTCTAAAATCGAATCTTTACAAACTGAGAAATCATATTTCGTCCCAAGTGCCGCCGGTTCAATTTCAGCCCCGTAAATGGTATGCTTTTCGTATTGCTTGCCATAAACATAGTGCTTGCAGTTATTTTCAATGATGGTAAACAATTCTAAGCCTTTCTTGGCTAGTATTAAAAGCCTTAAAGCATCATCTGTCCCCTCTGCGACTCCTTGTATGGTTGCATGGGCTAAATCGCTTATATCGCTTTTATTTAGCTCTAATAGCTTTTGCGTATTAAATGGCATTAGCGATGTTGTCCCGGTGGCTTCTGTTTCCCGTTGTTCCTGTTGCATTTCCATGAATGCTTCTTTTACTTTGCCCATTGTTTTAGTGGTTATGATTTAATTTTTATGTTCGGATTATTCGTTTCAATTACTACCGGGAAGTTATAGGTTAACTGCTCTTTGTGGCCTGCTTTTTGAATTGCGCAAAAGTTACCTAAACTCTCATTGTAGTAAAAATCATTTAAGGCAATCGGTTTTTGTTCCAGTTTATAATAATACTCCGGTTCTCCTTCCGATTGCCTGAATGTGACCATTTTAAAAGGGAATATCGCTTTCCGGCTCATCTACTGCATCAAATTCATCCGGCAATCCATCAGCCCTATGTGATACTGGTGTACTGGGTGCTTTAAATGGATCGTCGTTTGTAAATAATGCCTGTAGGTTTATCGGAGTTGCCGCTAATAGTTCAGTTATTTTTGGATGTACTGGCTTTGGCGGCGAAGGCACAACGGTGTATTTTGTGTCTGCCTTAGTTGAACCTGTTTTAGTTACGGTAATGTCGTAGCCAAACGGGTCACCCCAATCCTCATTGCTTGCCAATGCTTTAATAGAGCCTTGCACGCCCAATTGCGTAATTTGAAGGATACTGATCTTTTTGGCTACGTAATCCCAAACTACCATAGCCCAAAAGTGTTTAATGTCCTGTTTCGGGTCAATTGGCGCGGAAGGCTTTTTATCCATAGTGAAGCGGATAGGTTTGCCGTCTTTCCAATCTTCCCACCCAATAATAGGTTTTGATAAGATACGAAACTTGTTTTCTCCGGTCTTGAATTTTAAGTAGCTACTGTCGCCTTTAGGTACGGTGTAATCCGCAGGCAGAAATGCATCTGTTGACATGGTTTTTAAATTTAATTGTTAATGATTATTTATTTTTACATTCTTCCAAGTTCTTCCTTGTGATATTGTCGCTATCAATTGTTTTGAAATTCCGAATATAGTTGCTATTCTTTTGTACGAATATTTTGCGTTAAGCATTAGTTTTATATGATAAACATCGTATTCATTTAGTTTACTGTTACCGTTATTAGAGCCTGATTGGTTTGGCATAAGACCCATACGCGAAGCATGTTCCATATTTTGTTTATGGGTAACCCATTCTAAATTCCAATCATTATTATTAGTTTTATCGCCATCATTATGATTAACTTCAGGTAGATTTAATGGATTAGGAATAAAATGAGTAGCTACTAAAACATGCACGCGCAAGTGTTTTCCATTAATATTAACATATGGATACCCATCAAAACTAAGCCATCCTTTTAGGATTTTCTCATTATTATGAATTGGGACATGGCTCATAAATTTAATATTTCTGATAACCCTATTACCAATACAGCTTTTTACCCGGCCTTTATTACTTACTTGGTATGAATTATCGCCTTCGATAATATTATCCCACATCTCTAATGTGTCTAAATCTAACTTAGCTTGCATGGTTAATTTACGGTGTAACGAGGGTACAATCATGCCCGCAGAAAGAGCAGTAGGTTTGAAAACCTTCTGAATAAGTATCAGAGCCGCAACAATCGCTCTTACTGTGTGCCTCACTGAAAGAGATGTTAAAGGCGTCTTCCTGTTTTAATCCTGCGCCAACTAATTGAGCGTGGGCAAATACTTTGGTGAGTTGATCGTTTAATAGTTGATTGTGGGTTAACGGTTTCATGGTGGTTTTTGGTTTTAAATTTCGTTAAGATAATCGTACCCGTTTTCTAATTTTTCTAAAGCGTCTTCTAATTCAGTTTCCGCATCAGATAAAGCCGGATAATTATCATCTAAAGGATTCGTTGCGTTTACATGCTCTGAAATTTCATCTTTCAGGTTTTTAATCTTTCCTGTTAAAGTGTCTAATCGCTCATGATTTGGTGTACAGGTCGTGGTTTCATGTGGTTATGGTTTAATTAATTTATAAAATCGTCTATAGGTCTACCGAGCCATTTACAAACCTTTACTAAATTATCTAATTCAGTCGGTTTAAAGTTTAGTATACGGGACAAAGTAGCTTTACTTAATCCCATTTGTTCAGCGAAATAAGTATCTGAAAACTTCTTTTTTTCTTCTGCCATAATGGTAAACATTTTATCTCTTATGGCCTGTACAATTAATTCCTTATTCATACAATCAAATATACAAAGTATTTTCAGTAAAACAAATATTTCACGTATTATTTTTCTTCACTCTTAAAACAGATCGACCGCTGCACTATAAACCTGTCATTTAATAATTCCTCTAAACGGTTCGCAAACGCAAAAAGTTCAGTGAACTTCTGAGTATAGGTATTCCCTGTCATACTCATGTAGGTGATATAATGGGTCATGGCTGATATATTAGATAAGTTTTAAATTAGGGTTTAACTTTAATAACCGTTCGGTTTCTTCTTCCCATTCTTTAAGATATTTAGCTAATTTTTCTTCTTTGCCTTTCTCGAACCATGATCCCCCTAACCATGGAAATATTCTACGTTCATTATCATTCAGGCAACTAAATGTTTTGCCTACCATTCTGTTTTTTGTTTGGAGTTTTTGAACTCTTATTTGTCGGTGGTGTTTCATATTATCTAACTGGTTTGTAATCGCAGCTATCCCCAAACCGGGATTTAAGGATAGCTATGTTAGTGTTACTGTCTAATAGTTTGCCGGTGTATTTACTGATAGCGTTCCAGTAAAGTATTTTAGATGTTTTACGCTCCTTAAGTCCGACTATATGAGCGTAGGTATCCATTTTCGTCTTCACGGTATCTTTATTTATCAGTTAAACAGTAGTCCACATTTTTATGACCTTCCTTTACAACTACATCGGTCAGCTCATTTTTAGGGCTGTAAAAGAGAACACATTTTAGTGCCTTCAGTAAGCCTTTCTTTGTCTCGGTGATACAGACATATTCCACAGCATAAAATCCTTCATCCTGCGGCTCATCAGAGCCTTTAGAAACGATTTGATAATACTTTGGTTGAGGTGCTTCTTTATCAATGGTAATTGTCTTGCTGTTTATGTCTACAGTACCACCTTCGTATTTAATAGTTTTACTGCTGATCGCTTCGCCTTTAAAGTGGCTTGTCTCGATCTTGACATATTGTTTAGTTTGTGCCTGTACTGTGGTTACAAGAAACAAGGCACTGATTAGGATTAATTTTTTCATTGTGGTTATTTTTTTAGTGGTTAATTAAGCCAGTGATAAAACACTGTATTGTTAATGATAAAACATTGATATTGGTAGCGCACGCCAAATGCGTAGTGGCTGCGTGTTTGTGGTGCTGAGGTCATGATGCTATCTCCTTAGCTATAAAATTACGTGCTTTCGTAAGTTGGGTAATAGCATAATCTATATCAGTAATACATGAATCAAAATCACTTTCTTCTGGTCGGTACTTGCCATATAGATTATTATTAAAGGTGTTTACTATTATAGCACTTAACGGGTCAGTGTTAGCATCAAATTTATCTCTCAATACTTCATTGCATATTTTATCAATGGCAGTTTGGCCCATATCCTGAGTTTTTAAAATATTTTCTAACGTTATCATTTTACTCTTTCCTTTCCAAGTTTAAACAGGTTAAACATATCTTCTAATTCTTTAGACCAGTTCACTTTAGAACTGATAACGGCTAAACTCACTATGAGTATAAAGCCTAAAATGTAATAAGATAAATACATGGTCATTAATTTTTAATTGAGAGACATTTCTCACCGCCTAATCCCCGAACCATGAATTAACATAGTGTCGGGGCTGGCGGTTGCTACTGGGGAATGACCAGTAACCCGGTAGTTAGTTCAGATTAGTTCATAAATTCGAGCATCATTTTGTTTAGTGCCTTATAATCAAGCCTTGTGCCGTTGAATTTAATACCATCTGGTGTATTGGTATCTTCCAAGCCTGACCAGCGTATAAAACCCATATATGTTGGTCTTTTTGACTTGCTTAAATATTCAACAGCGCTCATATAAAGCCCTTCGTCATTGTTAATCCAAAGGGCTACATTCCAAGTTTGGTAGTTTTTCCATCCTTGATAAGTTTCACGGATTGGCTTAGTTTGAAACGGTACAGTGTTTAACACTTCGTTTGTTTCGTGGTTAATGGTTGTTGTTTTCATGTTTTTGGTCATTATTAAAATAGGTGGTGAAATTGGGTTAGTTTAAATATACGGTAAAGCGTATTGAATGTGCAAAGTAGTATACCGTGTATGTTTCGGTACTATCTCCCCAATACTGAACTGTTGTTTTTGTTGAATTTTTCATAACTGGTCATTATTTAATATTTGTTTTACGTTATTGGTTACTTAATTGTTTCAGTCTTTCTGTTAAGGCTTCGCACTGTTGCCAAAGGTCTAAATAGCTGATACCCTTTTGTCCCATTGCTTCTAAGTTGCGCTCTATGAAGTTCTTTACACTCCTGTCTTCCTTCAGTGCCATTGCGTTAATAGCTTTAACTCCTGATTCTGTTATGTCTATGTTTTTTCTCATAATCTTATTGTCTTTTACCGGCAAATCCGCATGCCTTGTGAGCTATGCGGTGCCGGACTGCTAAGACTTAGCAGAACTTATACAGTTTCTTTTTGTGATTTAATATATTCAAATCCCTTGTTAAAAATAACATTAGCTATTTTATCAGAACAAAATATCTTACATTCTGGGCCATAATAAAATGCACTTGATCCGATTGCGTATGATATTGTAAGAGGCATTTTATATATAACATCATTTTCAATAGATGAAAAAGCTAATTTAGCGCATTGTTCATTCGTTAATGATGATAGAAAGCTATCTACTATAATTTTAGCTTCCATTGCATTAGTTGCGGTGTTGTTTGAGATTAAAGTTTTCATTTTTGCTAAGTTTTAATATTTGTACGTTTGATTATGTATATACAATAAGTGTGCCAAATAGGTATACGTTATGTATAGGCACTTTTACTACTCAACTGGGGAATTAAAGTGTGGAATAATATACACAAATTGGGTAAAATATATACCACACCCAAATGGCAATTTCCCCAAATCACTTACCAGGTAACATGCTTTATTGTAAAATACTTTATAAATTAAATGATAATATAGTCCACTTTATCAATATATCGGTTATTTATGTAAGTGTTTAGTTATGTTTTATAACACACAAATAGAGTTTACATCATTATTAGGGAGAGTTTTATTATGTAAGCGTTTATTTACCTTTTAATTCCCTTTAAGATATTATCACTGTTTACCGGTGTGGTTTACCCCTCTAAAGAAGCTCTAAAAGGGCTTTTTTACCTTTTGGAGTAATGGAGTAAACGGTGTAAACTCTGAACTTATTAATAGCTGTAACGAAGTAGGATTTACCATGTTCATAGATTAGACCAAGCTCTAAAAGCCTATTAATACTCTTATTAATTGTAAGATCATTAGTGCAATAAATTTTCTTTAAGGAGAACTTGGTATTGGCAGGATATACATTGATAACAACTAAAAGCCTGAAGGCTATAAAGGGCCTTACAAGTTTATTATCAGGGATATATTTTCTTATGCTATTAGTGGGAGTATTGAAGAAGTCAGTTATTACCTGTGACTTATGGTCAACTGTCATAATAAAATAGCTTTGTTACCAACAATAGTAAAGAAAAAACTTTAAACTTTTATCACAGTACCTTTTTAAATTTATTTGAGGGTACCCGGTTATAGTGATTGCACTTTTGTACCGCGAAGCGGGGAGGGGTGTTTGTGGGTGCTAACCCATACTAATAACAGTATGAAACTTTTAATAATAAGCAGGTATACCCCTTACTAATAACAATGTAACTTGTTATAAACTAAGTAACACTTGTAATAAATTTAATGGTGTTATACCGAGTTAAAATGTTACTGATAAAAGGCGTAATAGAATGGTAAATACATGCCCCTGAAACCTATTAGGGTAAAATACTTTAAAAAAGTGGGTTTAAAGTGACGCTAAGGCTTATTATTGATTTTTTCAGGGTACAGACGTTCCACTTATTATGGAAAGACGTTCCATGTTATTAGTAATTATTTTTACATTTGTTTGGTAGTTTAAATTACATTATTTAGATTTGTATATGCCAATAGAGACTAAAGATTTTAAACTGATTAAGTATAGGTCAGGGATAATGCATAAGGGGTATTTGGATGGGATTGACTATGTAGAATATGAGTATGAATATATTAAAGCCAGTGTAAAGTGCACAAAGCGGTATAATAATGCTTTGTGTTTATTGATGGGTATAAATGGGTGTCCGCATCACCTGATAGAGTGGCTTAGTGAGAATATGACTGATGGAGGGTATGTAAATAATAATAAGATTACAAGACGTGCCTTTATCGGGTTCCATGCTAAGTGGAAGAAAGAGGGGAATAAAGAGTACTCGGAACATGCTGTAATAAAGGCTTTTAAGAAGCTGACTGAGGAGGGCTTTTTAATATCGATAGATAAAGGCACTTATCAGATAAACCCACTCATGTACTTCGCAAATAGCGAGGAAGATAGGATTAGGTCAATTAAGTATATGATGGAGTTTAAAGCGGGTGTGGAAACTAAGGTTACAGTTGAAATAAACAGGAAATGAGCAGGAAATGAGCAGGATAATTATAGACAACCAAAGTGACAGAGATGACTGGTTTGCCTTGCAATTGGTCAGAAATGTACTTAAATTGGGTAAAATAAGTAATGATGGCACTCAACACTGTTATTTGTCAACGTTTATAGCTGATGATAAGTGTTATATTGTTGCCACTATGCTTAATCGAAAATCAGAAAAATTTATAGTTTATAACGATTTAACCACCACAAACAAGTAAGTAGATGAAAGAAGTAAAAGTTGAATTAATTAGTCCTCCGAGTCTATTTTGGAAAATAATAACAACTGAACAATGGCAAAAAATGTCTGATAAAGATAGAAATGTACTTGTGAGTGCTGCTAAAATATTACATCATTTTTATGATTATTCAAAAGTATTTACCGTATGACCCACCACGAAAAGATAGTCAATAACCGCAAGTCATTTGTACATCATCGGGTGTTCAGTGCTTGGTTGGTGTGGAAGTGTCCCTGTTACTTTAAATCATTGAGAACGATATGAAAAGACCAAATTACAAAGAGTGGGTTAAGCTACAATGTGAACTAAGAGGACTTAAATACTCAATAACCAACGCTGAGTTTAATACACCATTTTCACCAGATTGTATTAAGGTTTATATTGGATTTAAAGGCAGTTCAACTGAGGATATACAAATTAGAGGAAGTATTCTTTACATGTACACTACCGACAGGGTATTTTATAGGATAGCTAAGTTTCTAAATGAACACGAAATCGTTATGATATGAAAAAATGGTTCAAAGAGCAGTGGCCTGCTATAGTGGCCTCACTGGGCTTCGGTGCTTTAGCTGCTATAGCCCTGATACTGGTAGTTAACCATTGGGAGTATATTAAACATACCTTTTGATTTATGGGACGAGAAATTAAGCTTAGGGCTTGGAATGGTGAAGAAATGATTTATCAATCCAAAAATAAAGAGTACGATGATTACTATATGTTAACATTGGAAGGTAGGTTTTATGGTCATACAAGAACTGGTGATGAGTATTTTGATTTTTATGAAGATGAATTAAATAAGAAAAATTATATTCTCATGCAGTACACTGGCCTTAAAACAAAAGACGGTGCAGAAATTTATGAAGGCGATATACTTGGCGGTTATCCTCATGGTACGTCTAAAATAGTATGGGATGACAAATACGCTTGTTGGTCAGCGCATTGGATTGAACAGCAAATTGACGAAGATGGAGGTGAATTTGATGTAGATTGTTCCTCAATGTTACATTACGAATTAGATAACTGCAAAGATACATGGACTGTTTTAGGCAACATTTACTCAAACCCCGAACTACTAAAATGAGAGGTATGAAACCAAGAAAACCACCACTTGAAGTGGATACAGGTGGCCCATATTTCAACACCGCTAAAGACCGTGACCTATGGATAGAACGCTTTACTAAGGGTGGTAAAGTTAAAGTATATAACTCATTAAGTGACTTCAAAAATAGAAAATCATGACTGAAAAATCAAGCGAAGAATTATTAAATGATTTAATTAAATCAATCAAGTGCGACACTAATCTTATCTCAGATGGCTACCACACTTTTGGCGAACTATACGAGCATAGGATAGTTATTTACATCGCTTTATGCCGATTTTACTACGAAGCAGGCGGTAATGTATGGAAATCTAAAAAACACTCTGATGGCTCTGAATGGGATAGTTGGTTTTTACTTGGTATAAACAGAAAGACAGGCACTCAAATTACTTACCATTTACCAATATCAAAATGGGATGAATGTAAATTTCAGGAGTTTGAACAAGCCCCTAAATACGATGGGCATACAAGTGCTGATGTTTTAAAAAGAATAAGTGAATTATAACCACGATGCAAACCTATAACCTAACCAAAGAGGGAGACGTTTTAAAAGGCAACAGGGCTTTATATGAGGCACTAAAATCTTTACCCGATGGTAAATGGGTCGTAACTATTGCTAAAGCTAAGAAGAAGCGTAGTAACAACCAGAACGCATATTACCACGGAATTATTATCAACGAAGTGAGGCAAGGGCTAATAGGTATGGGCTTTGAACAGCACCTACTTGACCATGATACCATTCACGAGATGTTAAAGGCGAAGTTTCTTCGGAAAGATATTTACAATGAACACGGTGAGTTTGTGGAGATCGTGCAGTCAACTGCAAGTCTTAGCACAACCGAATTTATGGATTTTATAGCGGATATACAACGCTGGGCGGCAGAATTTTTGGGGATTATAATTTTAGACCCAAATGAACAGGCAGAAATGTTTTAAATATTTATCAACATACTTGTACAGTGTCCAATTTATACTTATATTTGATTAATGAACGAGTCACAATTACCACCATTAAAGGTTGATAGGACGAAACTTATCACCCAAGCAGAATACGCAAGGCGAAACAACCTGATACGTCAGCGCGTAAACGACCTTGTTAAAGCAAAAAAAGTTAATACAGTTGAAATTTTAGGCGGTGTGTTAATTTTATTGGATTAACCCGTGTTTTGTCGGCTTTAAACTTTGTTATAATGTCCAAACTAATTTATTAAAATATGACAACCAAAACAACTTATCAAGACAAATTAAAAGACCCTCGTTGGCAAAAGAAAAGACTTAAAATTTTAGAGCGTGACAATTTTGCTTGTCAAAGATGTAGCGACACTACTTCGTTTTTGCACATACATCATTTAAAATACGGAAAAGAACCATGGGATGTATCCGATGATGATCTTGTTACTCTTTGTGAATGTTGTCATTTCATGGTTGAAAAACTACAAAATGAAGGTAATGAGATTGAAAAGATAATAAGGGTTGAATATCCAAATGATAACGCCGTTGCTTATAATGTCTATAGGTTTAATGAAAATGGAGATATAATTCATTGTTTTGTTAAGTTTAAGGATGAAAATATCAGACATGAGTATTCTATTAGGCGAATTACAATGGAAACACATATTAAAAATTTTCAATCTATAGACAATGAGCGACAAGAATGGATGGGTTCTTCTTTACAGGCAAATCCAAGATCATTGGATTTGGAAGGATGCTAATAAATTTAAATGGTGGATAGATATGATACTTACAGTGAATAACACGCCTAATAAAGTTACCATTGGTAATGAGATTTTTGAGTGTGGTAGGGGTGAAAGTTTACTTAGTATTCAGTCTTGGGCTAATAGATGGGGAGTATCAAAAGATACCGCACGAAACTTCTTTACATTACTTGAAAAGGATAAAATGATTACCCGTGTAAATATTGGGAAAAGCACACGGTTAACTATTTGTAACTATGATAGTTATCAGACACCTTTACACGTAAATCGTACGACTGCCGTACGGACACACGACACTAACAAAGAAGATAAGAATGAAAATAATAGAGTTAATAAATTAACTCTTGGCGAGAAGGAGCTTTTTTTCATAAAATTATTTAACGAACTAACTGGTAGAAATTTTAAAACACTTGACCAAAAAACAATAAAACAATTCAATGATATTTTAAAAGACAACTATAAAAGTTCTGATTTTAAAAAAGCTATTTCAATTGCTCTTGTTGAAATGACTGAAAGAGGTAGGCAAGGATATTTAACGCCTGAATTTATAACACGACCTATAGAATTTGCTAAGTACGTAAACATGCAACAAAACTCTTATTCCTCTCCCGTAAATGTGGCGCGGAAAGTTATTGACCATAGAAACCTACCTACATCATGATATTAGAAAACGACAGCCCATACAACAAGCCAGTTACGAACGAAAGAAGAAGTCGTATAACTAATCCTACGCCTTACGGTGGCTTGGGCAAACTTCCTCCGCAGGCTGTAGATTTAGAAGAAGCTGTGCTTGGTGCGGTAATGCTTGAAAAAAATTCAATATTCGAAGTGATGACGATATTGAAGACCGAATGTTTTTATAAAGACAACCACCAAAAAATATTCAACTCCATAAAACTGCTTTATGAAGCGAAGTCGCCAATTGATATTTTAACCGTAACGGCACAGTTGAGAAAACAGGGTGAACTGGATATGATAGGAGGTGCGTACTATATTACCGAATTAACAAGCAGGGTTAGTTCGGCTGCGAATGTGAAGTATCATTCCATGATTATTTATCAGAAGTTTTTACAGCGTGAATTAATACGCATAGGAACGGAGACTATCAATGATGCTTATGAAGACACCACCGATGTTTTTGAATTGATAGAGAAAAACCAAAACTCAACTTACTCACTAATGGCAAACATGAATGGTAAGGATATAAAGAATATTGGCGACTTAGGAAGAAGCAGGTTGTTAGATTATAAAAAGGTATCGATAAATGGTTTGACAGGTCTTGGCTCAGGGTTTAAATCAATAGATAGTATCACCGGGGGTTGGCAGAAGAAAGACTTGATAATCATAGCTGCCCGTCCGGCAATGGGTAAAACAGCGTTCGCCTTACAGGTGGCAAAAAACGCGGCTATACAGCATGGTTGCGCAGTTGGGGTGTTCTCATTGGAGATGAGTGAAAATCAGTTAACAGACAGGCTTATTTCAAGTGAGACAGGTATTTATCAGGATAAATTACTCAAGAGGCAATTGAATCAGTATGATTTTAACCAATTGGAGAATAGTACGGTTAACTTATTTAATTCAAAAATATTTATTGACGATACCGCTTCGCTTTCCTTAAATATACTTAGGAGTAAAGCGGTCAGGCTTAAACAACTTCACAATATAGGGTTGATCGTAATTGACTATTTGCAGTTGATGGATGGCGCTAAGGACAATAAAAACGGCAATAGGGAACAAGAGATAAGCAAGATAAGTAGGGGACTTAAAGGATTGGCAAAGGATTTAGATATTCCGGTAATAGCCCTTTCACAATTGAGTCGTGAAGTAGAAAAGAGAGCAGGAAATTCAAAACGTCCGATGCTTTCAGATTTGAGGGAGTCAGGTTCGATAGAGCAGGATGCTGATAGTGTCTTATTCCTGTACAGGCCGGAGTATTACGGTATAAGTGAAACTGAAACAGGAGAAAGCACTTTAGGTATGTGCGAAATCATTTTTGCAAAGAACAGGAGTGGTATTTGCGACACGGCGAACCTTATTTTTAATGGTTCGGTTATGAAATTTTTTGATCGTAATATAAACGAGATACCAACTAACGATAACTTTTTTGTTCAATCAGAACGATAATGAGCCACTATGTTTACCTAATTAGCGATTATTCGCATAAACACATTCACGCAGGTTATTGCGATGATGTGGTGAAAATGATAGAGTTTTATCAGTTTTTTTCGGATACCTCTTTACATTACCCAATCGATAAATATCTTAACAGATTAGTTTATTGTGAAAAAGTATGGACTGAGGGACAAGCAATAGACAGGGTCACCTATTTTACGTTTATGCCATTGAAAGTTAGGATAGAACAAATATTAGCGGCAAACCCTGATTGGGATGATTTATCAAATGACGAAGGATTATTATCCTTTTTAACCAATTAACCAAAGAGAAGAAGCACAACCACCTTTTTAAAAAATGACAACAACAGAAACAATAGCTAAACTAAAGAGCATAGAACCCGGTAAATGGTTCAGCGTAGTAAACAGGGATGGGGATGACTTAACTCAGCTGATTAAAGATTTGATAGATGATTATCATCACTTCGAATTTAGCGATGACTGGACACGGTTTAAACTTATAGAAGTACCCCAATCGTGGCGATAGACCTATCTAATTTGGGTTGTGAGCGATTATTTTGTAAAAATAGTATCTATGTATGGTTGGAAATAAAAGTTTATTGTATGGTCTAAAAATAGCGTCAAAATAATATTTGATAATTAGTAAATAGTTTTTTACTTTTACAGAAGCGAAACTATAGTTAAAAACAACATGAAGAAAACAATATTTAAAATTTCGGGTGGGCAATTCATGTTAGGCTATAGCTTCGCTGCATTTCTTTTCATGGCCTGCCCGTTAATTTTTTTGAAATCATGAATATGTTTGACCAAAATAGTGATGATAAATGGGTTAAAGCTATGTTTAAGAAATTCAATAGTCAACCTTTTAAAATCAGGCCATCTAAATTTGAATGCGTTAAGATTGCTGCTACTTTACCAAATAAAAACTTAACTGAACTAATGGATAACACTAATAAAATTATGAAGTGGTTGGAGGAGGAAATATAATGGCTTTGATTGTGATGGCTGTGTTCGATACAGAAGAAAATGGACGGTCTGAATATACTGAAAGAACTATTCGCTCACTGGCAAATACAGTTGATTTTAGCAAACACAGGCTGATTGTGGTAGATAATGCTTCATGTAACAGGACAAAAGAGTTTTTACACGAATGCATGTCATGGGGTTATATATCGCTGATTACCAGCCCAGAAAATTTAGGAACAGCTAAAGCCATTAATCAAGGTTTAAAGCTAAGGCAACCAAACGAGTACTGCGTGAAAATTGATAATGACGTAGTTATCCATCAGTCAGGATGGGTTGATGAAATGGAAGAAGTGATCGAACGCAATAATTTAATTGGCATAGTCGGATTAAAGCGTAAGGACATAAATTTTGATGCCAATAATGCCGATCCATCATACCGAAGCGAATTAGTTCAACTGTCACATCAGCCGGGACAAACGTGGATAACAGTTGAAAAAGGGCCTTCGATAATGGGGACTTGTACGATGTTTAATTGGCGGTTGTTAGATAAAATAGGGGGCATGAAGCAATTGGGCTTGTATGGTTTTGATGATTCACTGTTTAGCCTGCGTTCTAATTTAGCCGGTTTCTGGAACTGTTATCTCCCGCACATTGTCATAGAGCATTTAGATGACGGGAGTAACGGGTATACACAAGTTAAGCAGAAACAGGCAGGTGAAGTTTGGGATAAATATCATCAAATGCACGCAGAATATATCAGTGGACAACGGCCACTTTGGGAGGATTTTGAATGAGCGAAAACACTGTGATTTATGGGCCAAAGTTTCCAACCATATTTGATATTAGGGGTACAAATGACTTTTTAATGGTTATGAATTCTACTCAAATATTTAGAGGTGTTTATAGAATAGTTAATCCTAAAAATAGGGTGTATATAGGTCAAAGTACTAACATAAGAAAAAGGTGGAATTGTTACAAAAGATTAAAATGTGAAGGTCAGAAACTTCTTTTTAAATCTTTAAAAAAATATGGTGTGGAAAACCATCTATTTCAAATAGTCACAATTTCTTCTTTATCGTGCTTGGATGACGCAGAAGAAATGTGGGGTATCGCACATGATAGTTTAAATCCTGAAAAGGGACTTAATTCATCTCTTAGGAAAACGAGACAAATATTTTCAGAAGAAACAAGAAAGAAGATAAGTGATAAGAGGAAATTACAGATTTTGCCGCAACATACTTTGGATGCTTTGAAAGAAGCGAGTAGAAGGCAAGTATATACTCCTGAAAGAAATAAAAAAATCTCAATAGGTAATAAAGGAAAGAAGTCATGGTGTAAAGGCTTAAAATTATCAGATTCTCAAATGGATGCGAGATTTAAAAATCAATATAAATCAGTTAATCAGTATTCTAAAGATGGAACTTTTATAAAAAATTGGAAAAGTATAGTTGAAGCAAGTAGGGCTTTAGGTATAAAAAATAGGGGGAATATTTCGGCAGCATGTAATGGAATCATAAGTAAAACTGCAAGGGGTTATATTTGGAAATATGCGAATTAAGTTAATAACAACAGCTTCTGATTTAAGTCATCCGGGATGGCTTAATTTAAAAAAATCATTAGATAAATTTGGGTGGGACTACGAGGTTTTAAACACTGATTATGTTGCATTTGGAACCAAAATGGTTAATGCATATCATTTTGCAAAAAATAATAATTATACTCATTTATTTATTATTGACGCATATGATGTAATTGCTTTGGGTACAATGGAAGAAGCATTAAGTAGAATTAAAAATCATAATTGTTTATTGTGGAATTCGGAGCGAAATGCATGGCCATATGAACAGTGGGCTATGTTATACCCGGATGCTCGAAGTAGCTTTAAATATCTCAACGGTGGTATGGCTTTCGTTGAAGTAGAACGCTTTTGCCGAATGTTTGAAGAAAATCCAATCACTGTACACGATAATGACCAAGTGGTATTGGGAAAGACGTTTTTAACTCGTGGCGCAGAGTATGACATGAAGTTAGATACACGATGTTCAATATTCCAAACATTGTGTTCAACTAATTGGGATGAGTTTGAATTTTTGGGTGAATTGGTTAGAAATAAAGAAACGAATACTGTGCCTGTGTTATTTCATGGGAACGGCCTGCACCCAATGGATAAATTAATTGAACTTATATGACAATACCCGAACTTAAATCACAATTTCAAGATACTGAAGAATATCATAAACACATTAACGACTTATTTTGCCAGTTGGTAGACAATGATAATACGCTTAAACAGCATAGGGATTTTGTTGAAAATGGCTACGGATTTGGCGAACGTGCATTTTGGTGGCTTTGGAAGTTGATATGTGATGAACAGAAACAGGGTTTTAGTTTCTTGGAATTAGGTGTTTACAAATCGGCCACACTTAGTCTTATAAAACTTTTACGACCCGATGCAACGGTACACGGAGTTAGCCCATTATCGAGCGAAGGGGGTTATCCTGACTGTAATTACTGGCAATGTATACAGGATTTACACGGTCATTTTAACCTTGACATGCCTGCTATAATAAAAGGGTTAAGCAACGAAAACTGGATAGTTGAAAGAGTTAAGGAAATGGGTAAATGGGATGTCATATATGTTGACGGATCACATAAATATTCTGATGTTCTGTTTGATTTAAGTACTTACGCACCTTTGGTAAAGTCGGGTGGTTATTTGGTGATGGATGATGCTAATGTTGACTTAAATTTGTGGTGGGGAGCATTCAGAGGGCATCAGGAAGTCACAGATGCTAAGTTAAAATGGTTAGAAACACAGACTGATTTTGAATTTGTATGCTCAGTAGTGCATATTTCGGTTTTTAAGAAAAAATAAACCTCCCCGCCAACCGCAGGGAGGAATAATTAGGCCAATGGAGCGTTAGCAGCAGCTTTAATAGTTGAAGCCTGCTCGTTACAATACAATACAGGTAGTACAGGGTTGTTGGTAAATACTACAGACCTGTTAAAAGGATAAGTAGTAGCAGCCCAGTCCTGAACGTCAAGTATTGAATAAACGCTTAAATTGTGTGCCTTTGAAGGCGGTGTTGTTCCTAACTGTTGAGCCGAAACGGTGATAATGTTTGCCATAATGAAATGAAATTAAATGAATATTGAAGTAAATATATAAATTATTTGGATGCAAGTATTATATTATTCCCCTACAACTTGGAGCAATACTGATTTTTACCGCACTACGGGTGTACTCCCTTTCATTAATCACCCTGACATTATAACCAGAGATGTATCGCATTATGGTGGAATTAACCAATACGATATTGAAGGTGCAGACGTCCTTATCATACAAAGGCCGGGAACGCCAAATGGCTTGCAAATGATAAGGAATGCTAAGTTGGCAGGGTTGAAGGTAATTACAGATTTTGACGACAACGTGATTAGTGTAAATTTCCTGAACCCGACTTATCCGCAGTACCAGCAACAACGAGACATAATTTTAAAATGTATTGAACTATCGGATGAGGTTTGGGTAAGCACACAATCAATAAAAGAAAGTTTCGGAAGGGGAGTTGTGATACCCAACGCTTTGAATGAGGATATTATGGGTAAGTGTGCTAAATTTAACAAGGGTTCAAATAAAATAGTATGGAGAGGCGGGTCTTCACATGAAGGCGATTTATACGAAAATGCCGATAATATTGTTGAGATGGTTAATACTCATACTGAATTAGACTTTTATTTCATAGGGCATAGATTTACTTATTTTGAGCAACGGTGTGGAGATAACTACAATTCGGTTGAGGGAATGCCAATAATGTCGTATTTCAGCTACTTGAAGCAATTAAAACCACTTGCAATAATATTTCCACTTTCAGATCATCTATTAAACAGAGGTAAAAGCAACATTTCATATTTGGAGGCTACTTTGGTAGGTGCCTCTTATTTTGGTAACACGACATTGCCGGAGTTTGATAAAATTGAAGTGCTACCATTGGGTCTATTTGATGATTACATCAGCAATGAGGATGTATTATCAAAAACACATGCTGCCGCTATAGGTGATGTTCAGAAAAATTTCTTACTTTCGGATATAAACAAGTTAAGAATAGAGTCACTTTTGAACATATGATTGACACCATTGACCTAAAAACCGCTGTTATACAGTTTAACTACGTGCTTATAAAAGCAGACCATAGGTATGATTACCATGAAATACCAACACCTGACGGAAAAGTAAGCCTTCAATTAGCCTATTTCAACCAAGATAACTCAAAATACCTGTCTATAAGCGGGAAAGTGCTGTTACTACCTCAATCAAAGTGGTTTTTTGCCAATAAAGACGATGGGCATGGTGATGAATTTAACGCTATGGTTCGAAACTCACTGGAATTTGACGCCAACTTTGATGTCAGGGTTGGCGATAGGGTATTTTTTGACTATCGGGAGCAAATTGACGCTGAATCAGAGATAAGATTGGTAAGAACGGCTGATTATGGGCTATGTGTGTTAGTCAGACAGGATAGAATCTACGGGGTGCATGAAAATGGCGACTTACGACCTGTAAATGGATACGTTTTCTTTTACCGAGACCAGTTACCTGACGAACTAGAGTTAAGCAGTGGTATTTTACTCACAAGAAAGCAAAATAAGTACGGTTTAAACACCGCGACAGTACTAAACGCTGATGAACCTTGTAAATCTCACTTAGAACACGAGGATGAGCCTGGTATTGAACTTCAATCGGGTGACAGGATATTGCTGATGAAAAACCGGGGCTTTAGAATAAGTTATGAGGTGGGTAATGAAGACTTGAGAAATATTGAAGTATGCCAACGGAAAGATATTTGGGATAAATGGGACAATATTTTAGGTTGTATACGGGAGTACGAACACAGGAAAGCAATCAGGGAATTTGAAGGAGTGCCGATATGAGATACGACGCCACCATAAAAGAAAAATTGACTGATAAATACCCGTCATTACGGGGTATAACCGATGATGATAAGCTATTACGGGTGGTTTTATTCATGATAGACGAGGAAAGCCCATACTTACAGGCAGACAGGGATAATTACGAGGGAAGACTGAATAAAATACTCAAAGATTTAAAGGCCGAATACCCCGATATTGTTTCAGGTGAAAACACCGAGTATAACCGTATAGCCACGGTAATTTTCAGCATGATGGATAATTTGGCTTACGTTATGTGGCAGTCTAAACTCATCAACTTCCACCAACTTAATATGTTCCTGCGCCAACCTATGAAGGTGGATGACATAGAGAAAACGGTAAAGGACAGGCTGAGTATAGAAAAGCAGTTACCTGATATTCACAAGTCATTGGTGGACTACGAAAAGCAAATATTCCCCGATGCTGAAACAAGGAAAGTAGTACGTCAGGAAACAGCAAGGTTATTACAATATGCTGAAAAAAACGCGGTAAATAAAACAACGATTTGAAAAAGTATACAGCGGATTGGTCGGTAGTGAGCGGGTACACAGAGTTTGGCGGGTACAAAATACCACTACCAAGTATGCCACCACTAAAAGATATGGTCAACTATGGCTTGCCTGAGAAAGACCAAAAATTTAGACACACTGAAATACCTAAATCATTATTACATCGTAAGAACCGTGTCACTAAGGAAGAAGAAGAATGGATACAGAACGAGTGGCACAAGCGAAAGAACGGTATATGGATAATCATCAAAGGGAAACCACTCTATTTTACAGGCCCTTACTACTTCTTTCTTAACTACTGGTGGACAATAAAAAATATCCATCCCGGTTTTCGTTATTTTCAGTGCTGTGTATTCCAGTTATGGAACATGGTGGTGCGTAACGTAGATTGCTACGGGCTATTCCTTATCGGTCCTCGTCGAGGCGGTAAGACGGAGTTTACATTAGGGGAAGAATACGAGTTCTGTAGCCGCGTCAGGAACGTTCAGGGACACAATCAGTCCAAGAACGATGAGGAAGCCTACAAAAACTTTAAGCGCATTACACGGGCTAATAAGAAGATGATTTGGTTCATGAAGCCGGTTCATAAAGGCAGTGATGACCCGGAAGATCGTTTGGAGTTCTTCTACCCATCCGAGCGTATGACCGATGCCAAGATGAAAGGCATGGCTGAAAAGGATGCTGATATTGACGAGGTAAAGTATAGCGAGGAAGAATTAGCGTCAAAGATCGATTTTGAACCGGGGAAGGCAAGTGCCTATGATGGTCAGGAAACAAACAGGGGCATCCTGAACGAAGCGGGCAAGCTGGAAACAATGTCACTGATAAAGTGGTGGGAAGTATTCAAGCCTACCCTTCATTATTTTGATGGGGCGCAGATTGTTGGGAAGTGTTGGGTAGAAAGTTCAATTGAGGAGATAGATGACAATCAGATTGAGGAAGTAAACACTTTTTGGAGGGATAGCAATCAGGATGAACTAAACGAAAATGGGCGTACCACTACAGGATTGTGGCGGGTATTTATAACTGTGGAAGATGTGGCTGAACCCGATGATTGGGGCTTCCCTAAGCGTGAAGAAGCTAAAATGCGTTTAGAGCGTGAGATAGCTAACTTACGGGCGAGAGGTAAAGAAAAAGCGATAGGCTCATTACTAAGGAAATCGCCTCGTACTATTGAAGAAGCGTTAACACCAAGCGGGGAAAAAGGCTCTTTTAACAGGGAACGCCTGATAGACATATTACAGCGCTTAGATCACCCTGAGTCTTACGGACTACCAAATAAGGAATGGACAGTAAGGGGTAACTTTGAATGGGTTAATGGGCAAAGGGACTCTAAGGTAATATTCAGACCGTGTGAAGACGGGAAATGGGAAGTATCGCAGTTGCTGAAAGACGGTAAGGATAACCTGAGTACGATTATGGGTGGTATCCGTTATCCCGGTAATATACGAAATTTCAGAGGTGGATGTGACCCGTTTGAGCATGATATAGCAGAAATAGTTGACGCTAACCGGGCATCTAAAGGGGCAGGAATGATATTCAGGATGTATGATGATATGGTTGATGGGGCAAAGAAGCATGATGACGGGACGCCTATAGATTTTGGTTTTGAATGGGAAAGCAATCAGGTGGTAGCAGACTACCTGTTCAGGGAAGAAGACCCAAATGTATTCTTTGAAGATATGATTATGATGCACGTTTACTATGGTACGCAGATGAACGTGGAAAATAACAAACGGTCTATCAAAGGCTATTTCCGGGCAAGAGGTTATGCCGAATACCTAATGGACAGGCCAGAAAGCACTTTCGACAGCAAATCATACGAGGCTAAGAATATTAAACAGGTAGGTACTCCGGCTACAGAGGATACGATAGACCAGTACTTTATGGCTATATCTCACTACGTCATGAACTTTAGCAACGCTATCAAACACAGGCGTATTGTGATAGATCTTTTGAGTTTGAATAAAAGCAAAAAGTCAAGAACTTCGCATGATTGCGGCGTGGCATTTGGCTGGACACTTTTAGCAAAGGAAAAAATGTACAATCGTTTTCCGGGTGAGGACTTGGAAGAAGTGGAAGGTAATACGTGGTTTACCTTCGTAAAGGCATAAAAATTGAATTATTATTGTAATTTAAAAATACTATATTTATCACCCATTAAGCACATAGCTAAAAAATGGATAAAGTAAAATACGCCTCGGTATATGTATCGGAACAAAAATACCCCTTTCCTGACGAGGCAAATCCAGTAAAAGACGAGGGATATTTCTTGGCTGCCTGTAACGCTATGTGTTCAAAATACTTTATGAACCGTTGTGCGTTACCTTACGATGGGTGGGGAGTGCGCAGGTCAATAGCTGAACTAAGGGCGTACCGTCACGGCAGGAACAACATCAACAAGTATAAGAACTGGATGATAGGAATGCCTGACCAATCAGGCGAACGAAAAACAACACTAAACATTTCATGGGATATGACACAGGTATTGCCGCAAAAGTGTGATGCAGTGCTTGGTTTCCTGATGAAAAATAAATACGACATCAACGTTCAGGCAAGTGATTACGAGGCGTTGATGGATAAAAAGACAAAAGTTGCCATTGCTAAGATCGTAACCGATATTCGATTGGGCAACCTGCTCCAAAACGTAAATGCTAATCATACCGTAAACCTTGCCGCACCAAAACCACCTGTAGCTAATAACTCCGTACCCATAAACTCACCAGAAGATGTTGATTTGGCTCAATCGATAGGACTGTTTATGTTGGAAGAAGAAGCGGCTTTAGAGAACTTGATTGATACTACCCGTTATATTTCTAAAACAGAAGGGATAGAGGATTTAATTAATGATGACCTGATTACTTGTGGTTATTCAGCAAGGCGCGTGTTTACCAATCCTAATACCAACGAGGTAGAGGAAGGCTATGTTGATGTTGAAAGGGCAGTATTCCCCAACAGCCAGTACAGAGACTACAGGGATGCCTCTTGGGGTGGCTGGTGGGAGAGTATCAGTATAGCTGAACTGCGAAGAACAAGTAACTTAAAAGACAGGCAAATAGTTGAGATAGCCAGTAAGTACAGGGATAATAACATCGCTAACTTTTACACATCCCTACAAACCAATAACAATCAGTTTGACTTCAGGATGATCGACCAGATACAGGTCGATGTGTTCAGGGGCTATTGGATAGGCAGTAAGTCAAAAGTAATAACCAGTGTAACTAATAAAAAAACAGGTACATTGGTAGTGAATGAAGTTGCAGCCGATTATACTTTAGATAAGCAAGGGATAAAGGATGGGAAAACGGTAGACGCTTTTTCAAACATGACGGTGTATAAAGCAAGTATGGTGCTTGGGAGTGCTTATATATTTGACTACGGAGAGGATACCGATATTAACTACAAGACCGAAGGCGGTAAAAAATGGCCGTTATTCCCTCTAAAATTTACCCGTACAGGCTCTACAAGCATCGTAGAACGCTCTATCCCTTTTGTAGATGATGCACAACTCATCATGCTAAAACTGCGTGTAGCGAGGGCTAAAATGCCTGCACCACCTAACTTAGCTATTGATAAAGGCGCATTGGAGGGCATGAAGATTGACGGAGTATCATACAAACCACAGCAACTGCTTAAAATCCTTCAAGACGAGGGTTACTTACTGATGGACACTAAAAATCAGTGGGGGCAAAATCAGGGTGCAGGCAGACCCGTAGTACCAATTGGAACAGACCTGATGCAGATAATCAGTGCATGGTGGGAAGATATGGGTAGGGTTATTGGCATGATTGAAAAAGTTACTGGGGTCAATGATATTTTCGCAGCACAGACACCGCATGAGCAGACAGGGTTGGGGGTGAGTAAACTTCTTTTAGAAGGGGCGCAAAATTCATTGACGCCACTTATAAACGCAGTAGTGCAGATGACACAGGCAACCTACGAAGTAGTGTCAAGTAAATGGCAATGTGTGGCTAAGTATGCTACACCTGAACAGAAGAAAAAGTTAAGCATATCCCGTTCATTAGAAATTGTTGCTGTAAGTGAAAAGATATTTGACTACGATTTTGATACACAAATAGTTCCCGGAATTGGGGAAGCTGAGCGTCAGCAGATGCTACAAGACCTTATGCAAATGCGTGCCGCGGCCAGAGCCGGAGGAATACAATCTATGAATGAGCAAGATTATCTCATAATTGAAAACATGCTCAGATCAGGCAAAACCAAACAAGCTCAGATATATACGGCCTTTGCCATAGCTAAACGCCAGCAACAAGCCAAAGACGAGCAGATGCAGGCTATACAGGCAAACGGCCAGCAACAACAAATGTCACAGCAAGCTAAAGGACAAACCGATGCCCAGTTACAACAGCAAGAAACACAGAATGAAGCAGCATTACAGGCTCAAAAGGGTCAACAGCAAATGCAGCAACTGATTCAGAAAGAAATCATTCAAGGGCAAAACAGGATAGCTGAAATAAGGGCTAAGGCTTTGTACGAACCCCGTAAAATAGCATAAAACAACTTACTGACTATGTTGTTAATATCTCATGAACATTACAGAGATATGGATTGTGATTTCAACGATTGTTTTCACTCTCGCAGCATTCAGCTATCCTAACACAGCTCCCTATTATTGGGGATTTCGTGGATTTGCTATAATATTGGCAATCATTGGATGGTTTCTTGTATTCAAGAACTTTATTCATTAAAAAACCCAACCGGATGGAGTATCGCATGTTGGGTCAATTATAAACCTGATCTGATGAGAACCTAAATCTAATTACAATTTTCTGCAATTGCAACTTACCTTAATAGGTATTTAAACCACTGTGTCACTGAATGATTATGGTAATGATCTAAGTCCCTGATATTATCTTCAACTAAGTGCGCCCTGTGTGAAATAACGTATTCAATAACGTTGGCTATATGTCCCTCGCTATTGGGATCGGCTTTTTTACAGTGCAACCATTCTATTGCCTCACTAACCACTACAGGCACATGCATCCAAATACAATCCGCTGTAACAATATTAAATGTTTCAGTAAACGAAACCTGCATACAGGCATCCATTGTGCCTATAAGTTTTAAAAAGTCATGGTGTTCAAGCCAGTCAACTTCTACTAACCTGTGGCGCGTTCCTTCAAATAAGGCACGTATATTTTTCAGTATATTCTCTCCGCGCTGTTCTACCCTTGATGCGTTGATGTAGAAATGTACAACCGCGTTACGTCTTTCAGCAAATAAAATAGCTGCCATTGCCTGACTTAGCTGATTTTTAAAAGGACGTATAGCACCGAAGCAACCAATCTTATACATATGTTTATTAGGCAACTCGCCTACACCGCGCCATTTTAAAGTTGGGTAGATATTTGGTAGATAAACATTACGAATACCTATTTCATTAAAGTCTTCACTTGTTTGAGCATGGTTGAAGGAAACTACGGATACTTTCTCATATTCCCTTATCCACTCAACAGCGTTTCCTTCATGCGCTAAGAACGGTGTACGGCTGTGTACACGGGTTACAAATCTTACATTAGGGTGAAGCCGTATTAATTCTTTTAACTTTGCAGGACGCACCCAAATAGCCTCAATTATGCATATATGTGGCTTAAACTTGTATAAAAACTTGTCGCAGTCATTATCATCCCTGCAAAACTGCATCTCAGCACACACGTCAGGGAATTTATTGATTTCTTCAACTACGAAACGTGCCGAATTGCGAAGCCCTGATTTGGAGGGTTGGCACTGTTCTCCATACTCTTGGGTAGTTTTGACCAGAAATAAAACTTTCATCCTATAAAGTTAAAATAAAAAAGCCTCACTTTATAGTTAAGGCTTTTATTAAGTTATTGTTAATTCTTATTATCTCGGCCACTCTATCTGGCCTTTGATATACTGTTCCCTATCAGTTGTACAACACGTTACAGGAGTTGTAGGCAATACGGTTGTCGTGTAGTTTATCAGACTGTCCTTTGTAGATGCTGATTCATTGCCAAAATATTTTAGTTCTGTGGGTGGGGTTGCGGCTCCCGGTGCGGGAGGATACGAAACGGTGATATTACTTGCCATGATTGTTTTTTATTTAAAGGTAGGAATTATAATATAAAACGAACATCTAATGGACTAATTAAATGACAACCCTCTATTTCGACACTTGCCAGTTTATTATACAATACAGTTTTTCCCTGCCAACTTGAGTCTGCCTGTGTTCCTATTGCAACAATTCGGCCTGTATTTGGTTTTTGAACTGCACTGTCAGGAAGGAATAAACCCGAAGATAATTGGGTAATAGGTTCAGTTGGTTGTATAAGGATACGGTTGCCGAGTATTTTCATTTAGCATCCTCCCATCGACCTGAAACAAGGCGTTGTACTTTTCCACAGTGGGAACATTTGCGAGTTTTGTAGGCATGAAGCCACGTATGTGACAGGAAGAAACAGAATAGGTTTTTCATAATGAAAATTTTATGTCTAATACTTTTTGAAGTTGTTGCAATGTATATGTGGTTACGCTTTTAATAGTGCCACGTTCGATACCTGAAATAGTAAAAGTAGAAATCCCGCAAAGTTCCTTTAGTTCAGATTGAGTAAGTCCACTTTTTTTTCGGGCTGTCTTTAACTGAATACTTAGTGATAATTGTTCTTCCACGTTCAAATATAATAATAGTGATTGATAAATTATAGGAAAACCACATTTTTTTTATAGGTACACCTATAGCTATCTTTATACCAAACATAAAGATATATTTATGCCCAATGACACCTTAGACTTGTTAGAGCAAGCTGGCGTAATACAGAAACAACCAGACGCATCACAAACAGAAACAGTAAATACCCCTATACCCCCGGCAGAACCGTCAGCAGCGAGTGCTGAACCTGCCAAAGAAGCAGAACAGGCGCAAGCCCCACAATTTGACTTTGACGGAGAGTTGGTAAAGATTACCGATGGCAGAGTTAAGTCAAAAGAGGAACTTGCGGGCGTTTTAGAAAAGTACAGCCAGTTTGACGACTTTGAAAGCCGTTTACAGGCACTCGACAGCGAGAATACCGAACTAAAAGCCAAAGTAGCAACTGACCCGTTCGCAAATGATTTATCAAAAAAATTCAACGACCTGCTCAAAGGCGGCGCAAAACCCGAACAGGTAGATGCATTTCTGAAACTGAACAAGCATGACAGTTTTGAAAGTATGTCGGCTTATGATGTGAAGCTAATGGCACTACAAGTTAAAGAGGGACTGACAGAGAAAGAGGCTAAGGTTTACCTTGAGTCTTCTTATAAACTGAACCCCGACGAGCATGACGAAGATACTATTGCAAGAGAGCAAATCCGTCTTAAAGTAGATGCGAGAGGCGACCGGGAGTTCCTGACAGCCCATAAGGCACAGGTATCGCAAGCCCCCGCATCGGAATACGAACAACAGCAACAGATACAGGCACAAAAGCAGACAGAGCATATCGACAGGTTAGCACCGTTAGCCAAGAACGCTTTACAATCAATCTCTTTCTCGAACATCAATATCAACGGGAAATCAGATGACAAAGCAATCACAGCCGACTTTACGCCGTCACAGGAAAGCATGTCTACATTACCTGATAAAGTAGCGCAGTTCATCAAATCTGAATGGGCAAATATACCCGCGAACGAAGATGGCGCAAAGCGCATATCAGATTTTGCTAAAAGTATACTGATACTCGAAAATCATCAGGCATGGCAGCAACACGCTGTTAACGTGGCTGAAAAGAAGATACGCGAGGAATACCACAACCCATCAGCCATACAAAGAGGCCAGGATAACACAGAACACGCAGGTAAATCAGACAGGGATAGTAGGGCAGCCGCTGTTAAGGAATATTACAAACTTTAACAACTTAAAAAAATGCCAGTAGCACCTTATAATTACTCAAATCAACCATCCACCGTGATGGGAACAACCTCGGAAGGTTTCGTAACCGGACTTGGTTTACTTGCCGACATTCCGCAGGTACGTAAAGACCTCTTATCGAGGCATGGAATGGATAAAAATTGGTATACCATGCTCAAAGAAATGGGCTTGGGGCAACCACTTGAAGGCCCCGTGTATGCACACTGGGAAAAAGATTGGATCATCAATAACTTTTTGGTAGGTTCGGTTATTACCCCCTCTACAGGTGCGGGAACATCCGTAGTCGTAGCGATTGATACCGCTTCGATGTATACTACCACTGTTACAGGTTATGGCACTCAGTCATTTTCTTATCCTGCACAATGGGATATTATTAAATTAGTGGACAACAGCGAGGCGCAGATCATCCTTAAAGATGAAACAGTTACTCCTCACCGTTTGACCATTAAACCACGCCTTTCAACAAACGATCTTTCAGGAAAACTTGTTGCAGGTGCCCGTTATTGGATTACCTCGAATGCTTTCGCAGAAGGTACATTAGGCGCAGACCCGAAAGAGCCACGCCTGTACCGTCAACAGAATAACACGCAGATTATCAAATCAGCGTATGGTATCACAGGGTCAGCCATGACAGACCGTATGCCTATCAAGGCTATAGGCGGTCAGGAAGGCAACTACATGATGATCGTAGGTTCTGAAGACACCGAAAAGCAGCAGATGGATAAAATATCCAAAGCGCTATGGTTCTCTGTACAGGGTGATAATAACGTTACTCAGAACATGGCAGCAGCACAAAACCGTGTAGCGCCAGTAAGAACCACTCAGGGCTTGGATGACTATATCACTAACTCAGGCGGTAACCTATTGTCATACAGCTTCGGTAACTTCTCTATGACCGACTTTGACAATATTGGTACTATCCTTCAGCGCGAACGTGCCGGAACCAAGACCTTCTTGGCGCCAATGGCATACGGACTGCGCACTCAGGCTGACAATACGCTGAAAACGTACATGAACAACACCTGTTTCCAGTACGCGGCACAAAGCGGAAAGATCAAGTCTGATATGTTCAGCTCATTCTCTGACCCTCAGGACTTCTTCCTGTGGCTGTCATTTGACGGTGTACACAAAGGTGGCTACAACTACCTGTTACGCACTCAGGAAGAACTGAACGAGCAGATGGGTGCCGGTACAGAAGGGTACAACTGGGCAGGCGTAGGCTATGTTCTTCCAATCGACTTTGTACAAAGCAAATTCGACAAGGACGCCACTGCTTCAGTAGGGTATCGTTACAAATCATTAGGCGGTTACAACCGTGAAATGGAACAGCACTATACAGGTGGTGCAGGTATTGACCCTGCTACATCTTCAATAGATGCTAAGTTCCTTGACATCCGTTCTGAAATCGGTGCGGAAATGGCTTTAGCTAACTTAATGGTTAAACTAATAGGAATCTAAAATTATAGGGGGTGTAAAAGCCCCCTTATTTAAACACTTAAACACATAGCATGGCTCTTTACATTGATAATGAGGTAGTTAATAAAACAAAACTTTTTGAACTGCTTAACGTACCCAAAAATTCAATCCCTTCACCGAGGGAAAAACGCTTTCAGTTTCCTTCACGGACAGACCAAGACGGTAACAGGCGTCACTTAGGTCGTCTTTTGTGTAATGAATACGCTGTATATGTACCTTCCTTAAACCGGGATGTACGTGTAAGATGGGCAAACTCACAAAAGAAAGATAAAGACGGAAACTTTGAATATTTCCCTTCGGATAACGAGATAAAAGCAGGGGAAGGTGGCGAAGTAGTAGTGAATGACGATATGGCCTATCTTTTCTGGTATATCAACCCGATGAACAGACAAAGCCCGTTCAGGAAGCCGCAAGCACCCGTTATCTATGAGTTCCTTGACAACGATCACTTGGCTAAGGTGTCTAACGATAAGGACGAAACACGCATTATAGCGATGTCTATCGTGTTAGGTAACAACGCATGGCCTATAGAACGCCTGCGTACCTTAGCAAAGGGGATGGGTATCGGTGGTGTAGACCAGATGACAGCAGAAGTGGTTAAGAACCAGTTAAAAGAACGTGCTTACAAAGACCCTGTTACCTTTATCAATCAGGCAGAAAGCAGGGAAGTAGCCTTTGCAGGCAAGATACAGGAAGCTATAGACCGTCATATTATCCAACTACGCACCGTAAACGGTATGCAGCGTTGGTATTTGAATAACAACGAAATTATCCCCGTTCAATATGGTATTGATGCCCGTAAGATACTTGACGACCATTTATCAGCTAAGTGGTATATGTATTCAGACGAGATCAATCAGACACTGGAAGGCACTTCAATAGCTACCAATTTGGCACATGCTGAAAATGACGAGCATTTTGAAGAAGCCCCCGTTGTAGAAACGATGTCAGAAGTAGACCCGGACGTGTTGCACGAATACAAGAAGCTAAAGGAAAATGAGTACAAGTTCGAAAAGGTAAAGAAATACGCGGAGATGGACTTGAACGACCCTAAACTGCATGTGCTTTCAAAAAAGGCAGCAGAGGGATTGATGGACGAAATCAACCTGTACAGGCAGGTAAATAATATCAAAATATAAATTGGGTTTAGTTTTCATGTGGTTTAAATGGAGGTTTGGTTAGCCTCCATTTTTTTTATATAATATATTCTTTATTTCATATATTTGGTAACAGGATGATAGCTGTAAAATTCTTATGGGACAGGACTTCGGCATACATAGCCAAATACCAAAGTGGTACAGATATTGTCGCCTACTTTAATTCTGCTTTATCCGAAGTGCAAAGTGAGATTTTTAACGACTTCAGTCCAATATATGATGAGAGTGAAAAAGTTAAGTCGCTACTTGATTTTTGGGTTCGCCCACAGACAGGTACATCTAATGCAGACGGCACGGTAGGAATAGGCACAGCGCCAGAAGTAGTAGCACGTCCTTTAGGAGTAGGTTATGCCACAAGTCCAAGTTTAATCGAATTTGGCATACCATCGGTAGCTGAAAATGAACTGATGGCCATAGCAAGAATACCACAGCGCGCACCTAACGTAGCTAAGAAGAATGTTTACTACAGGTTTAATTCACCTTCTACAGCAAACTTTTATCCGGCACAGGCAATTCCTTATTCAATGTTTTATCTCATCTATCCTTCACCTGCTTATATAGCATTTACATTCAGTGAAACGGATGACGAGGATATAATGACTTACGATGCAGCTAACAGTGTCGATTTGGCATGGCCTGCCGCTGCCACCAACTTAATTTTATATAAATTATTAGAAAAAATTGGCGTGAATATCAGGGAGCAGTTGCTTCAAGAATACGCTAAGTATGGTATAATTCAATCGGCGCAAGCCGGGGAGGGTAAACGTGACTAAGGCCGAAATCATATCACAGGCGTTAATCAAGATCGAAGGTGGGCATCCCACTACAGATACAGCAGTTCGTTGGGGGGAGTGTGAAACATACCTTGCTATGGCTGTCAATTATGTTATGGTAGGCCAGTATTGGGCTGAAAACAGGTCTGAGGGTGGTCATAACATCAACCCACTATTATACACCGTTTTTGAGAACATAGTGATACAGCAGGATAGTACCACTCAACGATATTATTTTACCCTGCCAAAGAAGTTAATCACACTGCCAAAAGCAAGGGCTTTAGAGGTAAATACCATGTGTGGTAAAAAGTGTTTCCCACTTACTCAGGGAGATGATGCTTTGGAGCAATACTACGGTAAATTAAAGACCTGCATAAGCTATTACCCCGAAGGACAAACCAAAGTTTGGCTATATAATAAACCCGCTTTGGTAAAGGATGTAAGGACTAAACAATGGGTTCATGTAGGTGATATGTTAGATACCGATGAAGTAATATTACCGTCAGACGGAGATACTAAGGTGGTAGACCTTATGGTCAGTTTCCTTCTTGGCGAAAGACAGTTACCACAGGATTATACACAGGACACTAAGGACAACTGACATGGGGAATAAAGTAACTTTAAAGAACCATGTTAGCTATAAGATACATTCTATAAAATGTTGGATTTACGTTACAGTTGATTATTATTTAAATTAAATGGGAGTTGTCGCGACAGAGCAGATAATGCTTGAATTATGTAAAGAAACCGGAGAACCGGGATTTACCAATAATTCCACTATTTGGGGTTGTATTTTTGACGCAATTCGCGATTTGTCGCTTCATGCAATGCCTTGTTGGGGCGTTACTGAGGGTTTAATACCCGATTTAAGAAACGCTATTTGTTGGCCTTCTGCCTGTGTTAAACCGTTAATGACTTTTGTAACTCGCACTCATACTGATAATCAGGGAACTTTACATAAAAGGTCATTTGCTTTGGCAGTTGATGATTCTTTACTTGGCACAATCAATAAAACTTCTCTTTCAGATACGTCATGCGACCAACAGTTATGGGAGTTTTTCAGAACAGACCTATTTTATGCAGTTGCGCCTTATACGTCGTGGAACTTTGGCTTAGGTGAGGTTTACGGACTACCAAGCGGATATTGGAAGGACGGAGTTGTAACCTACGACCAACCACGCAGACAGAGTTTTATAAACGGGTGCAGGGTTGAAAGCAGTGACACGTATGGCATGTTTTTCTCAAGCGATGGATTGTCGGAAATTCCTGAATGGGTGCCATCTCAATGTAAAGAGGCTATTGAGTTTTTTGCATTAGCTAAATACTATCGTACCCGTAACCCACAATTAGGTGAACTTAACAGGAAGAACTATAAGGAAGAATTTCACAGGCTGAGTTCTTTTGAGTCGGATGAGGGGTTAACAGTTTGGATTGATGCCATGAGGTCAAATGTTATGTCAGCGCCAAAAATGTAAGTCATGGCTGAGAAAAAGATAACCACAAACGTTTTCACAGAGGCAGTTGATGTTGATACCGCAGATCAATATCTAAAACCTACTGCATTAAGGCGCATGGTTAATATGCGCGTATATGGCTCAGGGAGACGCGGAGTGGCTACTTCTGTTCTCGGTAATACCCAAGTATTGAACACACTACCATCAGGAACTAACAAGTGCTTGGGATGGGCAGCCAACGAAGAACTCGGACGTCTTTTTTTCTTCAACTACAACTCTAACGGCAATCACGGTATTTACTTTTACGATATTCAGTCCAACACCATTACGCAGGTATTATTAAATCTGACTGATACCAATGGTGTAGATATTCTCAAATTCGATCCCAATTATCCTATATATCACGCAGACGTTATACAGGACGACTTATTATACTGGTGTGATGGCTTAAATAAAGCTCGTAAAACGAATACAAATCGTTGTATAGATAAAACCTCGACCGGCTATGGAACGGTGATTACAGAGGATTTTATTACGGCATACAAGCAAGCTCCGGTATATTCACCTACGTGGAAATTCGTAACCGATCTGACCAAAAGTTCAAACTACCTGTATGGCATTCAGTTTAAGATGTGTTATCGCTTTTATTATTTCGATAACGAACAATCTGATTGCAGTCCTTACAGTGATGTGCCATTGCCGCCTAATGAAAGTTATCTTGGTATAGGTGATGTTTCCTTCAATAACAACGCTATTGAGTGGAGCATGGAGACAGGCAGCAGGGATGTGAGCAAGATAGAGTTACTGGTAAAGATCAATCAGGATGATTGGGCAAGCGTAGTAGTACTCAATAAAGCAGATTCGGGCATTCCCGATTATTCTGTTTTTGTTTATACGTTTTATAATGACGGGCCACTTATCACAGTAGACCAGTTAAAGGTAGCACGTCCGTACTCTTATCTTCCCTATAAGCCCAAATGTCAATCGTTCTTAAACAGGGCGATGTCCTATTCAAACTTTTTGGAAGGTTTCCCTGTAGTTCATGTTGATGCGACTATTGCGGTGACGTTTAAACCTTTTTATCTTCCATCAGGCACGGTATCACAGCTAAACAGTCCATCGTTCACCACTACACTGATAAGCAATACAGAGCATGGCGGTGTATTTAACTCATGGTGGACAACAACTACCCATTTTATCATCGGAAGTGATGTAAAGAAAGGCAACGTATTCTTTATACAGTCTTATGGCGGTAACGGGGGAAAGAACTTCTCTTACACAGCTACCAACGCAGATACGGAAAGTACCGTTGCAGCACGTATCAAACAATGGTTAAGGACGATTGATGCCGTAGGGACAGGCACAGTGAGTAATGAAAGCGCAGCAGGTGGTAATGCGTCATGGGATTTTACCATTGAGGCGCATGAGGGCAAAAACTCAATCACCTTTTCTACCTCCGTAACGCCTGTTAACTATTCAACCTTACTGGATAATGGGTTATCCATAAATACTATAAAAATGGGCGCGTCCCGTAAGTATGGCATTATCTTCTATAATGATGATGGCGTGACAAGTGACGTTTACACCACTAATTCTCTTTTGGTGCGCACGCCTTTTCAAACCGAACCATCGGCAGACGGGGTTACGCCAATAGGCTTACAACAACCTATACACACGATTACGATCACTTCCTTACCCCCAAGTTGGGCGACCTATTACTCATTGGTAAGGACAAACGATACAGCAACCTTTATTCAATTACTCATTCAACAGGTAAACACGGTAGAAGTAGCTAATGAGGATACTTATTTAGATATGATAGTGGGTAGTTTATTTACCTATCAACTGATACACCCTGATACGATACTTAAATATGAGTTTAAAAGAGGGGACAGGCTAAGGCTAATATCTAACGAAGCATCTGCGCCACCTACTCCCTATACCCCTTTCTACGAAACAGAGGTGTTAAGTTATTCAGACAGGGTAGTCGAAGTTGTCAATTCAGATATAGCGGTTCAGGTTCCTGCCAGTAACAGCGTTACGCCAAGCGTTACACCCGATTTACAGCATATAGGGAAATATATAGTAATTAATGATGTACAACGGCTAATCACAGGGGTGTCGGGTGGTGATTATATTTTGGACGAACCTATTCAGCCTAACGTAACTTATGCAAGCGGTACGAACACGACTACTATTTACCCCAATTTCTCTTATGTAGATACAAGGGGTATCATAAGGATAAAAAAACCGCCAACGGGCTATTCTTTTGGAAGTGGCGCACAACCGCTTATAGAGATTTATAGACCTGATAACAACATCAATAATTTAGAGTTCCTTAATTTTTCTGATTTTCAGCAGAAATACCCTATTATCAATGGTGGGTTCGTAGGAAATATTGCTAACGCTTCTGGTTCGCCTAATCAAGACCCAAGCGACCCTGTAAACTTCCCTGCTATCATTCAAGTATCACAAGGAGATGCTTATGTGCGTAACAGGGCTATGCCGACCAATAGCGATAAGATAAATCCTCAGTTAATTATTGACCAGATATGCGACCCTAACTTTTCAGACTTTTACCAGTCTAATCTTTATGGTACAGGCAGGATATACCCGCAAGATCAGGGTTTCGGTCAGATACAATTTACGCAAAGGATACGTTTTAGCAATAACTACATTCAGGGAACAAGGATAAACGGGCTGAACGACTTCGATAACGTAGACAGGAAAGACTACAACGACCAATACGGGGCTATTATATTAACCCGTATGCGCGGGGATTATGTGTACTTCTTTAAGTCATTAAAAACTACGTGGAGTCCGGTATCTAAAAGACTGATACAGGATAACAGTGGTAATAATTTGCTTACCACGTCTTCCGAATTATTGAACGACCTTCAGTACTCATCATGGGAAGGTGGCATAGGTAACAACCCTGAAAGCTGGCTGGATGACGGTAGTTATCAGAAATACGCATCTGCTAATTCAGGTGTATTTATCCGTATCGCACAAGACGGGTCGATACCTATATCGGAACTGTACTTGTTTGATAAAAAAGCAAGGGCTATCCTATCACAAATATCTAAGAACGATGTAAAGATAACAGGAGTACATGATAGGTTTAGTGGTGAGGATTTATGGGCAATACCGTCCTATATCGACTATATTTTCAATGGTAACTTTTATACAAACGACTGGAAAACGGCTTTAGACCTTTATTCTGATGGCACTACGTGGGCAATTATAGCACAACCCGCTAACAGCACCGCTACAGTGACAGGAAATCAGATAGAAATAACCGGAACAAGCACGTTAGGTGATGACTTTTTTACCTTTCAGGGAACGCTACCTGATACCAGTTTAACACCGGTTATAAAGTTCTGCTTTACGGTAATAACAGACCCTAATCCAACGTATAACTGGATTGTTGATGGAAGTACTAACTACTGTAACGCGCCAAACGGGGCTAATGACGGTCAGGAAGGATGGAAGGTATTAGACGAGCAGAATGTTGGTACAGCAGTATTAACAGGGCGTATCATGCCGAATGTTCAAAACATATCACCTGATGCCATAGTGCCCAATACGGCTACTATAACTTACAACCCTAATTCAGATATTACCCCTTCAGGTGGTTCAGACGGGGATGTTTGGTATAATGGTTTATCGGACACGTTATATAAGAGAGTATCGGGGACATGGGTATTGCTAACTAACAGGGTGGTGAATACGAACTACGTTCCAACGGTAGAGAATTTAGGGAGTTGCCCAATACCACCACCTGTAGGTAATTTCTCAGCATATGCGCAATATGGAGGATCAATAACAAGTGTGATAGATGGTACAGGAACCGGCACACCAGCCGGATTTAATCCTTGTAACTTATCTCCGGGACAGTCATTATCAGCTGTGTATACTACTTTAACAGCAGGGACATATGATATGGCTGTTACGGGAGTATCAACTATTCCGGGAAGAATATATGTAGCTATGATAGTTAATGGTGTAAATGTTGATACTCCGCAGTTGTTTAATCATGCCGGAACTTATACATTTACATTAGCGGCACCGGCTAATGACCCGGATACGGTATCGTTTACGTTTATATATCAATAGAAATGGCACTACAGATCATCCAAAATACAGACGGCTTCATTAATGCCCCCATCGCTGCAACTGCGACCGGATGGTCAGTCGATGGTCAATATGCTCAGCACGTTTCTTGTAACTCAGGCAAAATTATAGCCTTAACTGATTTTGGGTTAGTTGTAGGGCGTGACTATGTATTCACTTACACCGTAGACAATTATGTATCAGGACAAGTATGGGTTAATGCGGGAACGCAAGATGGAATAAATAGGACAGCTAACGGAACTTATACAGAAACAATCACCCAAACAGGTAATACCTCATTATCATTTTATTCAGACGGTACGCTACGTATCAGTATGCTTAAATTTTATGATTTACTACTTGGCCCGCAATCGGCACAAGTTATTTCTTTCTTCGACAAGGCTAACAAATGGACAGCCGACTACGAATACGAAAATGATACGATGGCTAAATTTATCGACAGTTTCGTATCATGGAAGAATGGGAACTTATGGGTTCACAATACCAATCCTGTACAGAATAACTTCTACGGAGATCAATTCAGTTCAAAACTGACTATAATCGTTAATACAGAGTATCAAAGAGAGAAGTTGTTTTATAATTTCAGGTTAGATGCTGTAGGAAGATGGTATATGCCTGCAATTAGCACACCGGATAGTAACCAATTCCCAAATGGGATGCTCAGTCAGCTAAAGAAGAATAACTTTAAGCTGATTGACAACAAACTTTGGGCTGATTTGCTAAACGACGTTAACGACCCGAACTTTGCAGGTATAAGCGACCCAACACAGCGAAGGTTAGCCGCTTTATTTGGAGGCAGAAAGATGCAAGGAGGGTGGCTGATTGTTGACTTACAGTGTGATGATACAGATTATCATGAAATTAGTTCAGTGTCCACGTATTTTATCGAAACGGAACGTAGCATATAAATTGGGTATTTTCATTTTGGTGAAATGGCTATAATATTAAGGTTGGCAAATTCTCCATGTAATTTAACAGCCATTTTGTTGTAAGCCAAAGCTGCCTCCTCTTCCGATATAAAATAACCGATGTGGTGTGATGTTTTATTATATTCTTTAATTCCAGACTTCCACTTTGAGTATCTTGAATACCATGAAACGCCTAAGTATATAGATGTTGAGCCTTTGGCTGATCTTCTATTTTTACAGTTTTCGCTATTATTTGCCTCTCGTAGATTTTCAATATGGTTATCTAACCTATTTCTATTAGCGTGGTCAACTATTTTAGGTAAGTATCCTGTATGCCAAAGGAATATAATTCTACTTATTGGGTGTTGCTTACCATTTACTCCTACGTAATAACTGTATTCAGTTTTTTCGGTATTCGCTCTTATATATCCAGCCAACTGCCCTTTTTTAACAGAATTAGATTTCGGAGATTTCCAATAAAGTTTACCATTTTTATAATCAAATAATTCCTTTACAAGCTCCTGACTAATTTCCATATAAATAAAAAAACCACTAACGAGTTCAAGAGTGCGGTCTATCCCCCGTTAATGGTTAAATATCTTTACTAATCCGACCCGCACGTCGATTAAATAATCGATATAAATATAATAAAATATTTTATCTTTATAAAACTATTTAGATGAACACACCTCAGATTTCAGCCGCTACGGCAATAGGAAAGCCGCCACTAACAATTCAAGAGCGCGAAATGTGGAATAATTTCCTTGAGTATTTAAAGAAAAAAGGAATACAGGGTAGTGCAGCGTTAGATAATCGCGATACCAATATGGGTCAGCAATTGATGGAAGAATACCGGAAACAAGACCCGCATTTCACATTAACGTATGACCGTGTGCCAGATGTTCAAAATGATTTACAAACCTACAGGCAACAGTTAGTGAATAAATACAAAGCAGACCCAACAATAATAAATGGTATAAAGAGTGTTGATGAGATTATGCCAAATTTAAGTGCAGTAGACGGATGGCTAGGCAGTAAAACATCTCAACAAAGGTATCCGGGGGCTGCATTGACTCAATCAGATGGCACTAAAATAGATTATGGGGTTAATCAAGCTGCATATGATGCCGCTATAGCCAATATGAAGAAAGCAAGATGACAGAAACAACGGAAGAAATAGTTGTAAGTAAGCAGGAGAGATTCTTAGAATTTCTTGGCGAAGCTGAAAAGCTAATGGCGGTAAACCCATTACGTGATTTGCCAATAGGTCACGATTTCACTGAAAAGATGTATATCCGTTCGGTGTTTATCCCGGCAGGCGCGTTCTTGACAAGTTACATTCATTTAACTGAACATCCCTATGAAATGTCGATGGGTAAAATAGTTATCGGGACAGAAGATGGCTTAGTAACTATAGATGCACCGTATCGCGGAGTGACTAAAAAAGGAACAATTAGGTGCGGTTATGCTATCACGGATTGTCTTTGGAGTACTTATCATTACAACGAAGATAATTGTCGTGATGTAGAAACGATTGAAAAGCGTATATTTAGTGATTATAATCCAGATAGAAAATGGCAGGAATTATCGCAGCCGGAGTAGTAAGTGCCGGATTAGGGGCTTACAAAGCCATTGACGGGGCTAATCAGAAGGCAAAAGCTAACAGGTTGGCAGAAAGTAATATCTTCTCACCGGAAGAAATGCCTTATCAGGTGGGATTAGCTACTGACTTAGCGGCACGAAACTACACGAACGGTATGCCGGGAGAAGGGCAAGCAAGAAACGATATTAATCGTAATGCTGCATCTTCCTTTTACCGAGGTTCACAGGGTGCTACAAGTGGTGGAGATATACTTGATTTAGCTACCCGTATTGGGTTAGGCACGAACAATGCAACGAACCAATTAGCACAACAGGGAGCGCAGTATAAAGCTAACGCATTAGGGGAGTATCAAAACGCATTAGGCAATCAGGCTAACTGGCAGGATAAACTTTATAAGAATAACACCTTACAGCCTTATTTGCGTACCGCTAACTTAGCAAGTTCCATGTATGGTGCAGGGGAGCAGAACCTTTATTCGGGGTTAGATGATATTGGAAGTTCAGTAGTTGGAGCGGCTACAGCGTTCGGTGGTGGGAATACCGGAACCAGTAATGCACAGCCACAAGGCCAACCTGTTTTTAATTCACCTTACGCAACACCTATAACAACTAATAAAACACCTTATACACCTTATAAGATGCCTGATTATACAGGCTGGCAACAATTTTAACAAATGGCAGATGCAACAGACTTAGGTGGTTTTGAAGGAACTGATACCGGAATGGGTCAGGGATTAGCCTATGTGCTGCCTCAAAGCAGGACAGTTGGATATTTTATGCAGTTGGCTAATGAAAAGGCACAGGAACGCCGTCAGCAGGCCGCAGCCTTAGCTAAAGCGCAACAGGATGCCAACGACCAGTACGCACAACATCTGTATCAATTTAAAACCCCTGAAATAGCTAACGAATATACCAAATGGTTGCAGCCTAAGTTTGACGATTTATTAGGTCAGGCAGCGGACTATCATGCCAAGACGGGGCAAGACCCGTTTACTAATCCTGATTTTGTAAGGCAGACCAATGATTTAAATACAGTAGCTAAATCTACCCATCAGGCTAATGTAAGAGCGGTGGCATTAGGAACAGCATTGGCTGATAAGAGCAAGAACTATACACCTGAAAGTAAACAAGCGGCTACTGATTGGCTGCAACAATATTATAAAGACCCTGTAAAGGCACTATATACCGCACCACCGCCTTTACAGGAACGCAACTTGGATTTAAACGATGCGATTAAGCTAGGACACGCTAAAGGCAATGAACAGACTATAAACGGGTATAATGTAACAGTCCCTAACAGGCATGGGCATATTGTTCAGGCCCAAACCATATTAAGTCAACCTGAATTTGCACCCTATCTTGCGCAGAATGGTATTAATCCAACGGTAGGGGACGCTTTCGGACAGCCTAACGGAACAGGAGGTACTATTTATCCAACGGACGCACCCTCAGTAAATGCAACAGCCGACCATATTATACAGAATGCAGCACAACCACACTTTGCAGCAACTTTGCAGGCAGCAGGAATTGACCCTGCCGACCCGCATGCTAAAGATAAGTTAGTTGAATTGATTGCAAGGCAAAACGCAGGGTATGGCAAAGTATACAGCCAGTTTGCTGATGCTTTAGACGCTCAGGTTGAACCTAAGAAAATAGCCAATTACGGAGAAGACAGGTTGGCCTTATCCGAAGCTAACTTAGATTTGGCACGTCAACGTTTGGAACTTGCAAAAGAAAAAGCAGCAAAGAAAGCACCAAGTCCTAACGCTATTGAGCCACAAGATGTAGCACAAATACCATATTCAACAGCAGGCGAACAAGGTGGGTTTAACCTTAATGTTCATAACTACGTACCTGTAAAAAGCGGTAGTGTGGCATTTAGTGCATCACCTGATATTGATGCTACTACTGGTGGTAAACCCGAAGGGCTATCTCCTTTGAGTTCATTCAAGATAGCAGGCGTTGGTGATATTCCTTTATATAAAAACTCAGGTGGTAATATTAAAGCAGGAACGCCAATAAGCCCTAAATATGAAGGGCAACCGGGAATGACTAAGTACAAACGTATGGTTATATTAGAAGGCCCTGACCCTAACGACCATACACAGACACGTAACTATTTGATGGATTATAATAAAATACCCGCTAATGTAAAGAACCAAAAGTCTTTTAAAGAGGCTATTTCTCAGTTTGAGCAAACGCCTGTTTATGGAAACGAGGAACAGCAAACTACACCATCAGGAACAAGTAAGGTAAACAAACACAAAAAAGCGGCTACTGATTACGGATTATAATGGCAGAAGAACTACAACAAGCACCAATACAGGAACAACCTATTCAGCAAGAAGGAGGCGGACAACCCGCTTATGTTGATAGGGTTTACTCTGCCCTGAAAGATAATCTGCAAGGCTTTAATAAAACACCTGAACAGTTTAAAGCATCTATGCAAGACCCTGCTTATGCAGCAAAGGCATATAGTGCTTTAAAGGACAACTTAGATGGGTTTAATAAGACGCCTGATGAGTTTTATCAGCAGGTAGGAATTAAAAAAAAAAGTGGTCAGACAGGTGGCGCGCCTACCTCACAGCCATTGCCAAATGGCTTAGGAACTATCCCCACTTTCCAGCAGCCTACTGAGCAGTCTAACGTTCAGCCTTATACCCCTGTAATTGACCCGCATCTTAAACAACAGTTACAAGCCCCTGATGTGCAACGCCAGCAATCGTTAAATAATGCAGTACAAGCCTACGGAGCAACGCATGGCGGTGAAATACCCGTAGCCACACCAAGTATAGATGCTGTAAAAGCCTATAAAGCACCAACAGCTTTGCAACGTGTTGAAGGCGTAATAGGCAGTTTAAATAAAGGCGTAGAAGAAACTGTAGCCGCACCGTTATCTTATGCTATGAATAAAATCGGGGCATTAAGCGATGAGGATTATAAAAAATCATTAGACGCTGTAGCTAATAGCACTGAAGCTACTTTTGGTATGCACCCTAACTACTTAAAAGAAGGTATGGGTGGCGTACAGAATGCGGTTAATGGCTTTGCCAACATGGCCCCTGCTTTAATCGTAGCACCTTCAAGTGGCGGTACAAGTTTCGGCTTACAGCAGTTGGGTAATGCCGCGGTAGCAGTGAATAAAATGAAGGAGAATGGAGTTAAGTTTGATAACCACTCTGATGATCTTTTCATTTTAGGAAGTGGCGTTATTGGTACAGCGTTGGGACGTGGGAGTATGGGGAGTGTGTTTAACTCACTTGGAAGTGACGTTAAAAGTAATATCGTATCAGGCTTGACCGCAGATGTTATTAAGGACTTAGGCGAAAAGGGAACACAAGCTACAGCAGATGATATTACTAAAGCCTTTTTGAGCAAGGCTAACACACTTAGTGAAAAAGTACAGCAAACGGGATTAAAAGCCATTACTCAATATGCTAAGGTAGGAACAGAACTATCGGCAGCTAATGCAGCCACTTTTGGCACTAAGAAACTGGCTAACGCAGTAAGCGGCAATGAGCCATTTAAAGACACTACAGGACAAGATTTTGTTCAGGGAGTAGCAGAACCTTTCGGGCTGGATAAATATGCTCAGGGAAGCCCATTGACGGCATTAGGCAATATAGCCACCTCACCAGCAGCTATATTCGGTGCTATTGGTGGTGAGGTGG